>Ga0115000_10002066_pt1 | contig 17587 bp, 13 predicted proteins | sample ArcticOcean_MG_C_6_FD_89690 | JGI IMG/M metagenome (GOLD analysis project Ga0115000, IMG submission 89690) | Marine microbial communities from western Arctic Ocean - ArcticOcean_MG_CB8_128 | ecosystem: Environmental > Aquatic > Marine > Oceanic | place: Arctic Ocean: Canada Basin | collected...
CAAGCAGATCATCGTCGTCGGTGACGACAACCAAATTAGTCCTGCACATGTTGGGATACCCGATGATGCAGTGGCGCGGTTACAGCAAAAATACCTAAGCGATTTTGAGCTCCGAGATTTGCTTGATGTGAAGAATTCGCTGTTCGACCAAGCGATGGTGCGTTACAGCGGTGAGATCTGGTTGACGGAACATTTCCGTTGCATGCCCGAGATCATCGAGTTTTCAAATCGTGAGATTTATGCTCCTCAGCATCACCGGTTGGAGCCATTACGCCAGTTTGGTGTTGGTCGGCTTGCGCCACTGCGAAGCACATGGGTACCCGAAGCGGCGGAAGAAGGTGGAAGTGGAAAAAAGGTCAATCGCATAGAGGCTGAAATACTGGTGCGTCAAGTAGTTAAATGTCATGAGGATCCCGCGTATGACGGGAAGACATTCGGCATTATTTCGCTTCTGGGTATGCCGCAGGCCCAGGTCATACAGCAAATGCTCTTTGCTCGGCTGGGTCCGGAAGCCTGGCAAGATCGGAGCCTGCGTTGCGGAGACGCCTCGGCATTCCAGGGAGACGAGCGAGATGTCGTGTTTCTGTCGATGGTCAAGACCCTCGACAGTGACAGAGAGAGGATTCCCAAATTGGGAAACGTCGGCACACGTCAACAGTACAATGTCGCAGCTAGTCGGGCGAGAGACCAGATGTGGCTTTTTCACAGCATGGCTCTCGACGAGCTGAATCCAGATTGTTTCCGTGCAAAATTGCTGAGGCACTGTTCGGATCCGAGTCCACTCGACATCAATGGATTTACCGAAACGGTATACCGTGATGTTCGCCACCCCGACTTCGACTCGTTGTTCGAGCAACGAGTATTCCTCGATCTGCGGGAGCGCGGCTTTGTAATTGAACCGCAGGTAGAGGTGTACCAGAAGAGCATTGATCTTGTCGTTGCCGGCCAAGGTGGCAAGCTGGCAATTGAGTGCGACGGAGCGGCTTTTCATGGCCCTGATAACTACGCTGCTGACGTTGAACGCCAACAAGTGCTGGAACGAATTGGTTGGCAATTTCATCGCATAACCGATACCGACTACTACTTTGACCACGAAGCAACCATGGACGCAGCGGTCGATCGACTCGCCGCGGCAGGCATTTATCCGGCTGGTATGGGCCGACAGGGTGAGTCAATTTCGGAGCCACAGCAAACAGCTGATGTAGTACTTCAAACACCTGATGTTGTGCTTCAAACACCTGATGTTGTGCTTCAAACACCGTTCGAATCCTCATCTTCCGATGTGCTTGAAAGTCGAGAAACCTTAGAGCCGGACGCGGACGGCCCAATGTCAAAATCCGCTTCTGATGATGAGACTAAGTCCATTAGCCCCGCTAGGTGGGACGATGTGGGCTTCTCTCCGTCAGAAAAAGAGCAAGCGGCTTGTGAACCATACGTGAGCTGGAATCCCTACGAAATCGGCCCGCTAGACGATATGGCATCCTACGAAATCAGAAAGTTATTGAACGATGTTGTAGAGATTGAGGGACCAATCTTGGTCAATCGCCTGTTTCAGGTCATTTTTGATGCGACAGGAAACACGCTTTTTACCCAGCGGATCAGGGAAAAACTGCTCCAAGAACTCAGTAGTGCGGTCAGGCAAGAAGACTTGATAATAATGGAGCCTGAGGACCGGGATCAGATGAGGTCGGTTGTTTGTACCCCGATGCAACCAAAACTGTCACTTCGCAGTCCGGGCCCGCGAGGTATCCATCAATACCCGGATGACGAACTAGCGGCATTCATCACGCACCTGCGCGACGGCGAAGACCTTGCTGAAGACGATGAATTTGCTGACTTGGCAGCCGAGTTTGACATGGATGAGCTCAGCTCCGCAGCGGTAGACCTAGTACGGCGCAGCTGGGAAAAATATCAGCGGAGGTAGGAAGGTTAGCCATAGTATTTCTTTCGTAACTCTGCATGTCACCGAAGCTGGACAGGTAGTCAAATGTCAGGAGTATTGCTTCTGAATCGAAGCAACTGGCGGCGGGCGTATGACCGATGACCCGCGATAACTAACCCTTATCGTGAGCCAGTGTCATGATCTGCCTTTAGGAACACTGGCTCAAGCACGCATTGCATGGCCTCGGGACCTCGGGAGAAAAACGTATTGAACTGGATCTCCATGTGCTGCAGATTGTTGTCACTCGACTGTTGTGTAAGGAAAATTACTGATACGAAACAGAAACTATTGAAATGTGTCAAGGGGTGATCTAATATGATGGTCCTATGACACCACCAACTACGTCTTCTGCGGAACAAGGCGACGAAACTGGCGACGACTGGCTGGGCACCAAAGAAGCGGCCCGGCATCTCGGAATTACGGCTCGCACGCTGTATCGATTTATCGACGAAGGTCAGCTCAGTGCGTACCGGTTCGGTCGAGTGATTCGTTTGCGACGATCCGACCTGGACATCTATATCGATGCGTGCCGTATCCAACCTGGATCGCTCGAGCATCTGTACCCCGAGGTGCAGGGCAACGACGCTTGACCGCAGGGGTGCTTTCATGAAGGCACCAAGCTGACTTCAGCGATTGAACTCACCGGTACGTAGACCAATGATGTCTTTTGGTCGGCTAGTGAAATGGTGATTAAGTCTTGGCCGACCGATCGCAGTTCGCCGACGGTCGGGCTTGCGTCGCCGATATTTGCAATCAGTATTGTTTGGCGATCTTCAGCGAGGGCGCTGATTGCTTCGGTGAAGTAGCGATCTACCGTAAATGTTCGGTCACCTAAAGAGGGATGGGACGAGCTCGATGGGCGGACGCTCGTTACCGCCGCCCGTCTGATGAGAATTTCGCTGGCCATCTCGTCGCGAAGGATTATGAAGTCGACCCCGACTGCCACAATATGACCAGCGTGACTCCGAGTGGACGCAGTCGACACCGTTACGGGTTGCGCGTGCTCAGCGAGATCGACCAGAACGCCACTGAAGGTGGCATCTTCCGCCAATTGTTGGCGCAGTGAATGTTCACGTGATCTCGCCTGGGACAGTTCGTCGATGCGAGCATCGGCTGCCCATTGATAGAGCGCTGTAGTGAGTGCACCGTCGTCGTCGCCATCGGGGACGGGGGTGCGTGTCGCGGACGCGAGCCAGTCACTATCGTCGTCGCCAAAATCTGATCGCCTATCCGCCACTCTTCCTCCCGTTTGCACAGTAGGACAAAAAGCTTTGTGCTGCGCTGAAAAGTCGCTGTCGGTGCTGGGGTAGTCCCGCTACGATGGATCAACTCATGCAACGCACCCCAATAAAGATCACTGTTCCGGGCAACCATCTCATGCCCTCTTTGCTGGGCGAACGCGACAGCAATATCCGCATCATCGAAGACGCTTGGCCCACCACCCAGGTGTTGGTTCGCGGCAACGAAATCATCATTGAGGGACCCGAAGCCGAGACTGTTTCCGACCTCGTCCACGAGATGGTGTTACTGGTCGAGCATGGTCACCCCATGACCGAGAACACGCTGCGTCAATCCATCGACATGGTGCGCTCCGATGAATCGCCCGCCGATGTACTGACGTCGGAGGTGTTTCGGTCGCCGCGTGGGGTCATTAAAGCTAAATCAGCAGGCCAGAAACTATATGTGGAGGCGATGCGTAAGAACATCATCACCTTCGGAATCGGTCCTGCTGGCACCGGGAAGAGCTGGTTAGCGGTCGCTCTAGCGGTTCAAGCACTCATGAATAAAGAGGTCGATCGCATCATCTTGACCCGTCCTGCGGTCGAAGCAGGCGAGCGGTTGGGCTTCTTGCCGGGTGACCTCATGGCCAAGGTCGATCCGTACCTACGGCCTCTGTACGACGCGCTGCACGACATGGTCGATGGCGAAGGCGTTGAGCGTATGTTGGAAAAGGGTGCCGTCGAGGTTGCGCCGCTCGCTTTCATGCGCGGTCGCACGCTCAACAACGCGTTTATTATCTTGGACGAAGCCCAAAACACTTCGCCCGAACAAATGAAAATGTTTCTCACTCGCATCGGTTTCGGATCCAAAGTGGTCGTCACCGGCGACATTACCCAGACCGACATCCGCGACGGCAAGAGCGGGCTCATAGACCTCGAGAAGATCCTGGGCAACGTTGACGGGATCGAGTTTATTCGGCTCAGTAGTCGCGATGTTGTGCGTCATCGCATCGTGCAAGACATCGTTAATGCCTACGAAAATAGGTCCAAGTGACCGACCTCACTCTTGAGGTCAGCGGAATCAATGTCACCACCGTGGACGCAGCCGATGACGCTGCCGATTTGCAACGATGGGGAACTCTCGTGGGGCAAGCTCTAGCTGCCGAAGGGGTGAGTGCTCCGGCCGAAGTTACTTTGGTGTTCGTCGACGTCGATGAGATGACCAAACTCAACGCCGAACACATGGGTCAAGATGGCGCTACCGACGTGTTGTCGTTCCCACTCGACGATGTGCCCGAATCCGACGACATGCCCCGCATGGTGGGCGATATTGTGCTGTGTCTCGAGTACGTCAAAGCCAATGCTCTGGCCATCGACCCCAGCCGTCAACTCGATGACGAAATAGCGTTGCTCATAGTTCACGGCGCACTTCACTTGCTGGGACACGACCACGCCGAGGACCAGGAACGGGCCACGATGCGAAGCCGCGAACAGACTTTACTAGCGTCGTTATACCGCGCTGGCACGCACCCCGATGATCAATCGGTGCCTTCATAATGTCGACCTTGGAGGTCGTTGCTGCCCTTGGGGTTGTGGTTCTGTTGGTGCTTGCCGCACTGCTCGCCGCGGCCGAGACGTCTATTACGCGCATGAGTTCGGCACGTGCTGACTCTCTGGAAGAGGAAGGCAACAAGCGTGCGGCGCTGCTCAGTCGCATGATCGACGAGCGCGAGCGTTACATCAACCCGGTGCTGTTCACCTTGTTGGGATGCCAACTTGGCGCGGCAGCGATTGTGGTGACGCTCGCCAATAACCATTGGGGCACCAGCGGTGTCCTCATTGCGTTCGCTTCAATGTTGGCGGTGGTTTTCTTCGCCGCCGAGGCCATGCCTAAAGCAATAGCGTTGGCCGATGCCGATCGCGTCGCGCTGCGTACCGCTCCATTAGTTCGGGCTCTCGGTGCTGTGGCGCCGCTGCGGTGGCTAACAACGGCGCTGTTGTCGTTCGCTCCGGTGCGCGCCAGTACTGACGCCCCAGGCGGCAAAGTAACCGAAGAAGAATTGCTGGCTCTCACCTCCGAAGCTGCCGCGGCCGACAGCATCGACGACCGAGAACTCAAACTCATCGAATCGATCATTTCGTTCGGCGACACCATTGCCCGAGAAGTGATGGTTCCGCGGCCCGACATGATCACCATCGAGCGGACCGACACGATTGCCACGGCCATAGAACTTGTTATCGAGCGCGGCTACAGCCGGTTGCCGGTGACCGGCGACGACATCGACGACATCGTTGGATTGGTTCACGCCAAAGATCTCATGCGCGCCCAACGCGATGGCAACCAAGACGATGGCATCGAGACGGTCCAACGAGCGTGCAAGATTTACCCCGAGACAAAACGCATCGCCGAACTCATGCGCGAGATGCAGGCCCAGAAGTTCCACCTGGCAATCGTCATCGACGAATATGGCGGCACGGCCGGGCTGGTCTCCTTGGAAGATTTGATCGAAGAAGTTGTTGGCGAGATCGTCGACGAGTTCGATGTCGAGAATCCGTTGATTGAGAATCGGGCCGATGGCTCCATCTGGGTGAATGGCCGGGTGACCATCGCCGACCTTTCCGACGAACTTGATGTCGAGTTGCCCGATGACGAATGGGACACCGTTGGTGGGCTCATATTTACTCGACTTGGCCACGTGCCAGAGGAAGGCGAGTCCGTCGACACCGCCAACTTTCGCTTCTTGGTTAAAGAAGTTGTTGGTCGTAGAATTGCTCGCGTACAAATAACCAAGATGATCGGATCAAACGATTCCGATGACCAGAAATGAACAAGTAATGAGTGAAGAAACAAACGACCTTGATGCCATGTTGGCTGCGGCGAACATGGGTGTGGGAGACGAACCGGCCGGGTTTAGATCGGGTTTTGTGACCTTTGTCGGCCGTCCCAATGCCGGCAAATCCACGTTGATGAACAAGATTCTGGGAGAAAAGGTGGCCATTGTTTCCAACAAGCCGCAAACCACTCGCAACCAGATCCGTGGCATTCTCGACCGCGAGGATGCCCAAGTTGTTTTTGTTGATACGCCAGGTATTCACAAGCCACGCTCGGCGTTCAACGAGAAACTCAACGAGGCGGCCACAAGCGCAACCGGCTCGGTCGATGTCGTGTGTTTTGTCATTGATGCCTCGGCACCGTACGGACGCGGCGATCAATACATCGCGGAAAACCTTGGACCCAACACGATTGTTGTACTCACCAAGGCCGACCGCACTAAACCTGATCGCATGGTCGACCAGCTAGCCAAAACCGGAACGCTGGAGTTCGCCGAGTATTTCCCCGTCTCGGGAAAGACAGGCGACGGTGTCGATGCGTTGGTCGAGCATCTCATTTCGAAGCTGCCCGAAGGTCCCCGGCTATACCCAGTGCAGACGATCACCGACCAACCCGACGCGTTCTGGGTGGCCGAGTTAGTCCGCGAACAACTGTTGCGTATCACACGCGAAGAACTGCCGCACTCGATTGCTTGTGTGGTTACCGAGTGGCGCTGGCCCTATATCCGCATAGAGATTCTTGTGCAGCGCGATAGCCAAAAAGGCATCGTCATTGGCAAGAAGGGTTTGGTTCTCAAAGAAGTGGGCGAGGCCGTGCGCAAGCAACTTAAAGACGGCGCGTTCGTCGACCTTCACGTCAAGGTGCAAAAGGACTGGCAAGACCGTCCCGAGCGCCTCGGCTACGGCACCGACCCCGACTTCTAACCCAAGGCCACCCCTCCGACCAATCGTTCTAGGAGTGGGCAAGCTGCGTACCGCAGCTCGCCCACTCCGAGAACGCGATCGTCCGCCCACCGCCGGAACGGTGTGGTGGTGTGGAACTCGGTGGCGCACCACCCAAACTTCGTTCTAGGCGTAGCGCGTGTGCGTACCGCACTGCGGATACGCCGAGAACGGTTTGTGGTGAGGTGTGGTGGTGGTGGTGTGGAACTGGGTGCGCGTTACTCGTTGGCGTCGCGTAGCTCGCGTAGGAATGCTGCTGCTTCTTCGTGTTTGCCGGTTCGTTTAAATGGCGGCAGCGCGTTGATGAGTTCCCAGCGGTAACTGCGTGAGGTTGCCAGGCGCGAGTCGAGCACGGCGACGACACCTTTGTCGTCGCCTCGACGGATCAGGCGGCCTGCGCCCTGGGCTAACAACATGGCGGCGCGAGGGAGATCTACTTGCCCGAAAGCACCTGAACCGATTTGGTCTCGGCGCGCTTGCAATAGCGGATCGTCGGGTCGGGGGAACGGTATGCGGTCAATGATGACCAGTGACAGCGATGGGCCGGGAACATCGACACCTTGCCAGAAACTCATCGTGGCAAACAGTGACGCCTCGGGGTCTTCGCTAAAGGCATCGATAAGTGCCATCTTGGGCATATCTGACTGCGTGTGCACCGGCCAAGGTAGGCGACCATCTAAGTGATCGGCGGCGGCGTTCATGGCCCGCCAGCTGGTGAACAAGGCCAAGGTCCGTCCGCCGGCCGCCACGATGAGTTTCTCAATCTCGGCGTGCTTGGCATCTTCGTATTCGGGTGACTTGGGGTTGGGCATTTCGGAAGGGCAGTACAACATGGCGTTGTTCTGGTAGTCGAACGGACTGCCTACATCGAGCTGGATGAAGTCGTTACGGTGCATACCCAAACGTTTGTCGATGTTGGTGGGCAAAGTGGCACTCGTGAGGATTGCGGTGACCTCGGGCCACAGGGTTTCGGCCAGCACGTTAGAAACATCGATGGGTGCGATACGAAGTTCAGGACGCCGCCCGCCCACGACCCACGCCACATGGGTTGCAGGAATATCGAAAGCTTGCTGAATGTCGTCAACGAGCGACGTGGCGGCTTTGGTGGCTCTCTGGGCCCGTGAGCGAGCTTCCTCAGGCGCATCTTTGGGAATGTTGCGGGCCGCGGTGATCACCTGGTTGGCTCGCTCTTGGCCCAGCATGAGGGCATTGGCCAACACGGGAGAGGCGGCCGGAGTGACAGGTTTGTCTGCGTGATCTTCGAGTGCAACTTCGAGACTGTCTGCGCTGGCATGCAGATCGGCTATCAACTGGGGGTCATCGAATATGGACTGCACATTGTTGGCCAACGAGCTGAACCGACCGGGGCTCAGCGTTAGTCCAGCCGTATTTGAGATGACCTCTTCCAGCTGATGGGCTTCGTCGATAACGACCAGATCGTGCTCAGGGAGCACAGCGTTCTCCGACGCCAAGTGGGCTCCGTAGAGGTGCGTGTTCACCACGATGATGTCGGCTGCTGCGGCTCTGGCCTTGGCCAGTTCGGTGAAGCAACTAGCGCCTTGCGGGCAATTGGTAGCTCCGGGACATTCGCGCGGGCCAACGCTTACCGCTGCCCACGCCTTGGTGGACGGCTCCACCTTGAGTTCGGCCCGATCGCCGGTGTTGGTTTCTTTAGCCCACTCGGCCAGAACCTCAAGTTCGGCGGACATGCCTTCGCTTACGCCGTCGAGTTCTAGTTGGTCATCGGCCTCTTGCTCGACCAGCTTCTGGCAACAGATGTAGTTTGAGCGACCCTTGAGCACAGCAAAGGTTACCGACGAGTCCAAAGCCGCTTTTACGTGCGGCAAGTCCTTGCCGGCCAACTGGTCTTGTAGCGCCTTGGTAGCCGTGGAAATTACCGCTTTTCGCCCCGACAGGAACAGCGGTACCAGATAGGCGAGCGACTTTCCGGTACCCGTACCGGCCTGCACAATGAGGTGGCGCTCCTCGTCGATAGCGTCGGCAACCGCCGCACACATTTGGGCTTGTCCATCACGGCGTTCACCGCCGCCTATCAGCGAAGCAGTGGCAGCGTCGAGCGCGCTAAGAACATCAGAGGATTGGGACATCGCTGTCGCACACTACTGCCAAGGAGCGAGGGACGACTACAAGGCGCCGGTGACGGCTAGAGCCGTCACGACAAGTAGGCCACATACCGCCAGGCCGTACAAAACTTGGATGGGTGACCAAATGCGTATGGGCTTCTTGCCATGCATATAACGCATGCTCTCAACCCATTCGGCGGTGTCTGCACTCATGGAGAAAAGGCTAATCCACAAGGGTTCGCCGACGGTGGACCCTAAGGCGGTAGTTTTCCATCGTGAGTTCACTTAAGCCTGACGTCGCTGCCAATATCGCCGCCGCGCAACTCGACCCCGATCGTATGCCTGATCACATTGCCTGCGTAATGGATGGCAACGGCCGCTGGGCCCAGGATCGGGGACTGAAGCGCACCGAGGGGCACACCAAAGGCGAACTAGCGTTGTTCGATACCTTGGAAGCGGCCCGCCAACTTGGTACAGGGTGGTTCACTGTCTATGCCTTCTCGACGGAGAATTGGAAACGACCCAAGGCCGAGGTCAAGTTTCTCATCAACTACAGCCGCATAATTCTTGACCGGCGGCGTGAAGAACTCCATGAGCGCAACATTCGTATTCGGGTTATTGGGCGGCGCGATTGGCGAGTGCCCAAGGGTGTTCTGAAGCGCATCGAACGAGCCGAAGAACTCACGCAGGACAATACGGGCACCACTTTTACCGTGGCTTTCAACTACGGCGGCCGAACCGAAATCGTTGATGCTGTTCGGGCAATCGTTGACAGTGGCAAGACGGGTCAAAAAATCACGGAGAAGCTTATTGCCCAGCATCTTTACGATGCCGAAATGCCCGACGTCGATCTCATGGTGCGCACGTCCGGCGAACAACGGATATCGAACTTCTTGTTGTGGCAGTTGGCCTACGCCGAGTTGGTGTTTACCCCGACCTTGTGGCCCGACTTTGGCCATGACGCGCTGGTCGACGTAATCGGCCAGTATCAAGGAAGAGATCGGCGCTACGGAGTCCTGTCCTAGATGCGGTCATTTTCATGAGTCTTTACCGCGACAATGGCGTGGTCCTGCGCACGTACAAACTTGGCGAGGCCGACCGAATTATTGTGTTGCTGACCCGCAATCATGGCAAGGTCCGGGCTGTGGCCAAGGGGGTTCGTAAGACCAAGAGCAAGTTTGGTGCCCGCCTGGAACCCGTCAGCCATGTGGCGGGGCAGTTTTACTCCGGTCGCGGCGAACTCGACATTGTCACGCAGGTCGAAAGTATCGAGCACTTTCGGGGAATCCGTGAGGATCTAGAGCGGCTGCAGCGGGCCTCAACCATGCTTGAGGCTGTGGACCAGATGGCCCAAGATGGCGATGCGTCCAACCGGATGTACACCATGTTGGTGGGAGCACTGCGCACGCTGGAGCGTGAGAACCCGTCTATAACGGTGGCGGGATTCTTCTGGAAATTGCTCTCGATGGAGGGGTTCGAACCTCAACTCGACGCCTGCGCGTCGTGTGACTCAGAAGGACCATTGGTTTCATTTGACATCAGCCAAGGCGGGGCGCTGTGTACGAACTGCAGGCGAGGTCAGACCATTTCACCTGAAGCGTTGCGCTTGTTGCGGTTGATTCTTGGTGGCCAGTTGCGGACTGCTCTGGCTGAGGGCCCGGGAGCGGTGGCCACTGAACTTGAAGGCATAGCCACCCAGGCAATGGAGTCGACGCTTGAGCGTCATCTCCGTTCGCCCGGGGTGCTTGAGGCCTAGCTGTCGTCGCTCCAGGTGCTGGTGGCGTTGTCGTAGATCTTGCGGGCGCCGCTTACAGGATCGGTGTGGACATAGACACCGCGAGCCGCGTCCCAGACTGGGTCCGATGACACTGGAGCTGGAGCTGGAGCTGGTGCGGGGGTGGCCGCGACTGGTGGAGCGGCAGTTGCCGGCGGGGCCAGGTCGGCACCTGGGCCCGAAGCCGTTGGGGGTGGAGCAGCTGCGACCGGGGACATAGTCGCGGCGGGAGGCGGCATGGTGGCCATTGGGGGAGGAGCGGCACTAAATGCACCCGGTGGTGGTGGGGTCGCGGCAGTGGCTTCGCTATTTGCGGCGATAACGAAGGTGCCAGCTACTTTGTCGCCAACCCGGGTCTTGTTTGTGCTGGATGCGCTGACAATCAGCCCTAGGAGATAGAAGGCGAACCCATCAATAATGAAAAACACTTCGCGGAGCAGCGATCTGCCCCATCCAGGTACCGAGCCATCGGCCTTGACGGTCTTTAGGCCCATGATCTTCTTGCCGAGGGTGAGGCCGGTGAGGGCCTGTGGGACCACGCGAAGGAGGAACCATGCGCTGAACGCGACGATGCCAATCACCGTCGCATCGTTGCTTTCGCCGATCCATGTCGAATCGTTGAAATTTAAACAGACGGGGAAGCCGGCATCGCTCGCCTCAGAGCAGTCAACGTTGGCATCGATCTTGTCGGTTACTCCGGCGAAGATGATCCAAAGCACCGCCCACGCTGGGATGAGATCGATGAAGAATGCCACACACCTGCGGCCGAGTATTTTGGTGTTTCCTGGTGCCATTGACGCCACTTTCTTGATTGGCGGCCGAATCGGCCACTAATGTTGTATCACATGCATTAAAGCGCCAGCACGGTCAGAGACAGCGATAACCTCACGCCATGGCTGAAGCTACTCCTGACCTTATGTCGAAGATCGTGAACCTGTCTAAAAGGCGGGGGATCGTGTTCCAATCGGCCGAAATATACGGTGGATTCCGGTCGACCTATGACTACGGGCCGGTCGGTGTGCTCATGTTGCGCAACGTCAAAGACGCCTGGTGGCGGGCCATGGTGCAACGTCGTCACGATGTGGTTGGCCTCGATGCCTCGATCTTGTCGCCGCCGGCGGTTTGGGAAGCCAGCGGCCACCTCGAGAATTTCACTGACCCGTTGGTCGATTGCAAAGAGTGCAACGAACGTCATCGCGAAGACAATCTTGACGACCTTGATACTTGCCCTAGTTGTGGCGCCAAGAACAGCTTTACCGAGGCTCGTTCGTTCAATTTGATGTTCAAGACACAAGCTGGCCCGGTCGAAGGATCGGGACACGACGTATTTCTGCGCCCCGAGACAGCGCAGGGCATGTTCATTAATTTCAAGAATATTCTGGAGACCAGTCGCAAGAAGCCTCCCTTTGGTATTGCTCAGATCGGTAAGTCGTTCCGCAACGAGATAACGCCCGGCAACTTTGTATTTCGTACGCGTGAGTTTGAGCAGATGGAGATGGAGTTTTTCGTTCCACCCGAAGAAGCAGATAAGTGGTACGAGTACTGGTGCCAGGAACGTTTTGATTGGTACACGAACCTGGGTATCCCTGCTGAAGAGTTGCGGCTTCGTCCTCACGATGCCGACGAGCTAAGCCATTACTCCTCCGATACCAGCGACGTCGAGTTCATGTTTCCGTGGGGCTGGGGTGAGCTAGAAGGCATAGCCAATCGCGGCGACTACGACCTTAAGCAACACGCCGAACACAGCAAGACCAAGTTGGATTATTTTGATCAGGCCAACAACGAACGTTACGTTCCTCACGTCATCGAACCAGCGGCCGGGGCCACTCGCGCCCTGATGGCATTCTTGTTGTCGGCCTATGACGAAGAGCAGGTCAACGACGACATCCGCACGGTGTTGCGATTGCATCCAACCATCGCCCCCTACAAGGTGGCGGTCTTGCCCTTGTCAAAGAAGGACACGCTCACGCCGTTGGCCCACAAGATCTACGACATGATCACGCCGCACTACATGGCCGACTACGACGATACCCAAGCCATTGGTAAGCGCTATCGCCGCCAGGACGAGATCGGTACGCCTTTGTGTGTCACGGTCGACTTCGATTCACTCGAGGACGACTCCGTAACGGTCCGCGATCGCGACACGATGGAACAAGACCGGGTGAGCATCGATCAGCTGTTGGGCTACCTCGACGAGCGCCTTACTTTCTAAGCAGACCGAAACTGGGATCCGTGCCTAGAAGCACGGGTATGAACACGCGCGAGGTCTTGCTCGGCCAAGCGGAACTTTACGAACGGTCGATCAGGATTGGATACTGACCGAACCTAGTTGTCGGGGCGTCACTCGTTGACGCTGCCAATGCGTGGCGGGCCTGTTACGGTCACGACCTATGGGTATTGTCGACGAGGACATAGTGCGGGTTCGTGAGGCGACCGACATTGTTCAACTCATCACGCAGTACACCCAACTAAAGCGAGTCGGTCGACGTTGGACGGGTCTTTGTCCATTCCATGGGGAGAAGACGGCATCGTTTAGCGTCAATTCTGAACTCGGTTTCTATCACTGTTTCGGGTGTCAAAAAAGTGGTGACGCGATCACCTTTGTGCGGGAAATCGAACACCTCGACTTTGTGGGTGCCCTGGAGTATCTGGCGGGCAAGGCCAGCATGCAGTTGCGCTATACCGACGACAACGAGAATCGGGACCGGCAACGCAAAAAGCAGCTCAACACGGCTTTGGAGGACGCAGTTGATTGGTATCACGATCGTCTTTTGGGCGGTGCTGATGCGGGCGCGGCCCGCTCCTATCTCCGAGATCGTGGTCTGACGGGCGACATCGTTCGTAAGTGGAAGATTGGCTGGGCGCCCGATGCGTGGGACGAGTTGTCTCGTTCTCTCAAGGTAAAGCCCGATGTATTTGACGAAGCGGGTCTGGGCTTTGTGAACAAGGCCAACCGGCAGCAAGATTCGTTCCGGGCTCGGGTCATGTTTCCGATTCGTGACCTTACGGGAGCGGCGGTTGGATTCGGGGGGCGGGTAATGCCGGGCGGCGACGGACCCAAATACAAGAACTCTCAAGATTCAGCGGTTTACCACAAGAGCCGAGTGCTCTATGGCCTCCATATGGCGAAGGATGCGATTGTTCGCGCCGACCAGGTCATTGTGTGCGAGGGGTATACCGACGTTATTGGTTTCCATCAGGCCGGTGTTCCTCGTGCTGTGGCAACTTGCGGCACCGCGCTGACCGAAGACCACGTACGCATTTTGCGTAGGTTTGCTTCGAAAGTCTTGCTGGCCTTCGATGCCGATGCTGCTGGTCAAGCGGCGGCCGCGCGTTTTTATGAGTGGGAGAAGCAGTACGAGATTGATGTGTCGGTGGTCATGTTGCCCGACGGTGTTGATCCGGGTGATCTTGCCCAGTCTGATCCTGAGGCGCTGGCTGCCGCGGTAGACAACGCCATGCCCTTTCTGGGCTTTCGGGTAGATCGGGTCCTCAAGAACGGTGACATGAGTAGCCCGGAAGGGCGGGCCCGTACCGCGGAAATTGCGGCGGCCACGGTGGCTGAGCACCCCAACGAACTGGTGCGTGACCAATATCTTGTGCAGATCGCCGACACGTGCGAAGTGGCATTAGATGTGTTGCGCACGGTGCGCGCCGGACAACGTCCTACTAACGATCGTCGGGGGATGCAGGGGGCGGCAGGCAACGAACCGCAACGTGAGGTTGTGCGATCGGCGGACGACCCCGAGCTTCATGTCTTGCGGGTTGCAGTGCATTTCCCTGAACATATTCCTGACATTGTTGATGACCGTCTGTTCACCGACCGTTTGCACCAGGCGGCATTTTCCGCGTTGTTGTCGGCCGAGTCGTTGCCGGTGGCAATTGCTGAGGCTGACGCCGAGGTGGCCGAGTTGTTGCAGCGGTTGGTGGTTGAAGAGCCAACCGAGGAGCCACGCCCGCGTATAGCTCGGTTGATCCATGATGCCGCCCAACGGGAGCACGATCGGCTGATGAATGACGCCCGCCGGTCCGGCGATGTCAAGGCGGCGCGGACAGCGGCGCAGCTGAAGCTTGCGATCGATAAAGTGCGCGATAGCTATTGGGATCTCACGGAGGCCACCAACTTGCTAGGTTGGCTGCCAGACAACGGAGACCAGACATGACGGTTACTAGCGCATTCAATCCCCCCGGGCTCGATGCCCTGGTGGAGCGCGGACTGGCCGATGGTTCGGTCAGTTTTGACGACATCATGAAGGTGCTCGAACACGTCGAACTCACCCCCGATGCCATAGCGGCAGTCAAGGACCGTCTGGATGCCAACGACATTGCGTTGGCGGACGAACTCGTCGATCACAACGAAGAAATCGATGAGTCTCTAGCTGATGCTGACGAAATAATTCTCGAGGCTGCAACGGACTCTGGCAAGGAAAGTGTCACCGATCGTTTGGCCCGTCGGCGTAGCCAACGTAAGCAAATGGGTGGTGTTTTGGCGGGCCCGATGGTTACATCTTCGGACCCGGTACGGATGTACCTCAAAGAGATCGGCCGGGTGCCGTTGCTGGTCGCGGCCGAGGAAGTATCGCTGGCGAAACGTATTGAGGCCGGCATTGCTGCGTCGGTTACCCTCGACGAAGATGTCGAGGTTGGCACGCTCGGTGCTGACGATATTGGGTCCCTTCGTCGTATCAAGCGCGACGGCGACGAAGCGCACCGGTCCCTTACCCGTGCCAATTTGCGTCTGGTTGTGTCGATCGCTAAGCGTTATGTCGGTCGAGGCATGTTGTTGCTTGATCTCATCCAAGAGGGCAACCTTGGCCTTATGCGAGCGGTCGAAAAGTTCGACTATTCCAAGGGTTTCAAGTTCTCCACCTACGCCACATGGTGGATCCGTCAGGCCATTACCCGTGCCATTGCTGATCAGGCTCGCACGATTCGTATTCCTGTTCATATGGTCGAGTCCATGAACCGGGTGCTGCGGATGCAACGCCAAATGCTTCAAGAACTCGAGCGAGAGCCAACGATCGAGGAGCTTGCTGACCGTGTCGATATGACCCCGCCGAAAGTTCGCGACATTCTTCGCATTTCACTGGACCCGTTGTCACTCGATTCTCCCGTTGGCGAGGACGAGTCCAGCCTGGGCGACTTCATTAAGGACGACCGTGCCATTGCGCCCTCTGACGCCGTTGCTCGTTCGATGTTGGGTGCGGCCCTGGTTGAGGCGCTGGACGATCTAAACGACCGAGAGAAAGAGGTTGTGCGGCTTCGATTTGGGCTCGATGATGGCCGTCCTCGCACGCTCGAAGAAGTCGGAAACCAGTTTGGTGTTACGCGTGAACGCATCCGCCAGATCGAGGCAAAGACGCTGGCCAAACTCCGCCATCCGCGGCGCAGCGAAAAGTTGAAGGACTACCTCGACGCTTCGTAAAATCTCGTCTCGCGGGGGAGTGGCCTTGGTAAAGTAATCGGACCCTTCCGGGGTAGCTCAGCTGGCAGAGCGGTTGACTGTTAATCAATAGGTCGTGGGTTCGAGCCCCACCCCCGGAGCTCAGTGCAGATTCCCAGGTCATTTGGCCTGGGAATCTTTCGTTGTGAGAGGGTGATTGGTTCGGCTGTGTTCTCAACGGTGCCGCCGACACAGCGAGCGTTTTACTCAACACATCGACTGATCCAACTGCCGCACCATCAAACTGCCCGACACAGCTGGCGATGGACTGAATCAATTAGCTGTTGTAGGGTCTCGTCGCGTACCTCGCGTACCCCGCGGGCGCTGGCCGGACAATGAGGATTAACAGATGTCGCTAACCAGCCGCCGTCTTTGCACCTCAATTGTTGTGATCGGCAGCCTATTTGCTGCGCTGATCATGCCAAACACACCAGCAGTAGCCGACAGCAACGAAGCCATTGCCGGGTTCCAAGCCCCAGCGTCAAAGATAACCGCCGGCGACAACCACACTTGTGCTGTAGAAAACGACGGCGATGTCTACTGCTGGGGCCAGAACAACCATGGGCAGTTCGGCAACGGCACCACTATCTCCACCTCGACTCCATCAAAGGTGTTGTTTCCCGATGCGGCAGCCCCTGTCACCGCCATCACCGGCAGCGCCTACCACACGTGCGCCGTGCTTACCGACGGGACTGTGTACTGCTGGGGCTACAACGGCAATGGGCAGCTCGGCAACAGCACCACCACCGCCAACGCGACACCGGCGTTGGCGACACTTCCTAGTGCGGCAGCGACCATCACCGCCGGCAACAGCCACACGTGCGCGGTGCTTGTCGACGGCGATGTCTACTGCTGGGGCCACAACCAGTATGGGCAGCTCGGGAACGACACCAACACAGACACTTACAGCCCCAACCCGACACCGGCAAGGGTGACACTTCCTAGTGCGGCCGCAGCCATTACCGCCGGCGACAGCCACACGTGCGCGGTGCTTGTCGACGGCGACGTGTACTGCTGGGGGTACAACTACTATGGGCAGCTGGGCAACGCCACAAACAACGGCAGCATCGACTTCAACCCCAATCCGGCACCGGCTTTGGTGACGCAGCTCAGCGCAGCTATCGCCGTCACCGCTGGCGGAAACCACACGTGCGCCGTGCTTACCAACGGGACTGTGTACTGCTGGGGGAGTAACCAGTATGGGCAGCTCGCCCACGCCACTGGCAACGGCACCAATTTCCCCAATCCGGCGCCGGCTTTGGTGACGCAGCTCAGCGCAGTTATCGCCGTCACCGCTGGTGGCTACCACACGTGCGCGGTGCTTGTCGACGGCGACGTGTACTGCTGGGG
>Ga0115000_10002069_pt1 | contig 17572 bp, 10 predicted proteins | sample ArcticOcean_MG_C_6_FD_89690 | JGI IMG/M metagenome (GOLD analysis project Ga0115000, IMG submission 89690) | Marine microbial communities from western Arctic Ocean - ArcticOcean_MG_CB8_128 | ecosystem: Environmental > Aquatic > Marine > Oceanic | place: Arctic Ocean: Canada Basin | collected...
CGCGATGATGTTTTTGATGATGATGTTGATTTCGCGGGGAAATCATCATCATCATCATCGGTCGATGATGATGCGTTAAACGAGGATGATGCCACGAGGATGACACAAAAGCAGCAGCAGCTTTTAAGAATCCACAGATCGAACAACCGACACGCGCGATCGTCCACGGTTTCCTCGTCGATTGTTCTGGAGAAAACGGAAGAATACGCGGAAAAAATCGAGGACATGATGGAACCGTATTACAGACAAGTGTTTGGGAAGTTTGCAAAGATGAGCGGTTTTGGCGCAAGCGCGGGCGAAGAGGAGGAGGAGGCTTTAAAGAAGAAAGAGGAGGAAGATTTAGATGAAGTGGACATGGGAACTCCGTTGATCGAGGACGACGCGTTGGAGCAAGAGAATCAGGATTTAGAGAGAGTAAACACGGAGGAAGAGGACGGCAACGAACCGATACCGGTGGAATCGGTCAAGATTAAATACAAAGACAAAGAGAAACGAGAGACGTGCGAACGGGAAGACGTGGCGTTACGAATGAAGAGTTTAAATAGAAACGAACGGAATCGGATTCAGCAGATTAAGCCGAGGAAGTTTTGGGTGGCGAGAGATGAAGCTGCGAACGGAAGGAAGTATTCGCACATGGCGACTATCGGGAGGTGGAACGTGAACGCGACGAAGAAAGGGTTCGCCGTGGCGTGGCAATCGAGCAGCGGCATCGAAGGCATACGAGGCCAGTCGATTTTGATTTCCTACGCGGAAGATGTCGATCAACCGTGGTCGAAACCGAAGAGAGTGTCGAGCATGCAGAACGTGAAAACGGCGGTGTGGTCGCCGGTGCTTTTTAACCCGCCGAACGAGGAGAACGGTTTGTGGTTATTTTACACCGAGTCGCAAAACTGTTTGAGGCCGGCGAGGGAGAACAAGAGCGGATCGAAAATCCCTCCGAGATTTTCACCAGGAGGAGACGTGAAAGTGACAAAATCGAGAGATGGTGGGAAAACGTGGTCGGAACCGCAAGAAGTGCACGCGCAAAGTAAAGAAGATTCACCAGGGATGCCGAAAGTGATTGCGAATAGAATCACCGTGCACACGCAAACGGGGAATTGGGTTTTGCCGTATTGGAAGGAGAAAGCGGAATCGAACGCGTGCAGGCAACCAAAATCGCCCGCTTCGCACGGCGTTTTAGTTTCCAAAGACCAAGGGAAGAGTTGGCAACCGAAAGGGAAGATTAGAGTGGGCGGGACGTGGTTGATTGAAGGCGCGGTTGTAGAAAGGAGAGATTATTCGCTGCAACTGTTTTTTCGAACGAGTAAAGGAAAAGTGTACACCGCGTTTTCCTGGGACGGTGGAGATACGTGGACCGGGGCAAACCCGACGACGGTACCAAATCCGGATTCAAAAATGGACGCGACCTCATTTCCCGATACGAGAGAGATTGTCGTCGCCTTTAACGATGCCACCGATAAGAATAAGATCAACAAAGGCCGGTGTCGATTACGCGTTTCGATTTCCTGCGACGGCGGCGTTGGGTTTAAAACCATCACCGAACTCGAAGAAGGGAGCTTGAAGATGTACATACACTACCCAACGGTCATTACCGACGGAGATCGCGCTATTGTGGCGTACTCGTTGATGGGTCACCCGCACTTGCGTCAAGGGGATATTGGAGGGATCAAAATCGCCGAGGTCAAGTTCAATCCGAAGAGTTTCGAAAGGAAGAAGTACGAGCCGAAAGTTCAACAGGTGGAAGAAGAGAAGATCTCGTCGTCGGCGGCGGCGTCGTCATCATCTTCTACATCATCAGAGGAAGGAGGAAGGGTAGAAGAAGGGGATATAGCCGTGAAAACGACTCTTTCGTACGAGCTGGACGGCCTCTGAGTGAAGATGAAGTAAGTTTTGTCCTTTTTTAGTTTCTAGTTTTTAGCCGCAACAATTACCCTACGAGGAAGGTGTTGTTTCTAAATGAGTGTGAGGATCGTCTATTGTAGTATCTTAGCCCCATCCGGTGATACCACCACCGCGCATACCAAAACCACCGTCATTATTGTCGTTGTTGTCGTCCGAATCGTCGTCGTCGGATTCGTCGATATCGGATGGTTCGAACTCTTCCATGATTGCCGCCGCGCCGTACCCTCCGCCCTCCTCTTCGCCGTCATCGTCGTAATAGTCATCGTCGTCGTCGGTACCGTCCGAGTCTGAAGCGACTTCGTAGTTTCGAATATCTCGAGAACGTTTACGACCGACGGCACCGGACCGTTGCAGTGCCGATTGTTGTTCGCGCCGCTTAGAAGATGCTGACATTTTCACGCGTCCGCCTCGATTAATCCTGCGTTTCCGTCGAAGTCTTCTCGCATCAAAGCTTCGAGAAATGTCCATCTTCTTCTCTTTAGTACTCCCATCGTTGTTGACGGCGGGAGATGACGCTATAGTAGTAGGTGCGGTAGTTGTTGTTGTTGTATTCGCTTGCGCTATCATTTCTTCAGCGGAAAGCGCCGAAGAGCGTTTTGCGGCGGCCGTTGCGGCGTCGAGTAGCGCCTTACATCGTCGCGGCGAGGCGTACACAGCCTTGCAATCAATCAAGGCGTCGATTCCTTGAATGCACATCTCGAGCATGTTCTTTCTTCTGGCAATATCTTGCAAGTTCTGGTTGCTGAATTTTGCAAAGACGACCGATAACGACAACAGAGTGGACGCGGACGCCATCGCGAGTCTCCCAGCCATCACCGGTCCGGGCACTTCGAGTTCACACACAACACGAACGGCTCGTAAACCGTCCAAAAACAGCAAACACACCATTTCTGCATCAGCTATGATGGTGTTTTGATCTTTGCTTTGTTGATGATCTCCGCTTTCGCACTTTCTAATTTCGTCCGATAAGGCTTCGATTGTTTCAGACGCGACGAGGACGACGGCGCCGGGAGAAAGCGCCCCGCGATCGTTGACAATAGTTCTGGCATCTGCGTCGAGATTTTCTCCACCTTTACCTTCATCGAGTATCGATGAATCGGCAGAAGCCGCGGATACTAAGCAAAAGTGCATCGCCGTTTTGTATAAGGACAACAAATTTCGCGAAGAGAAAGCTTTCTTCTTGAAGTGAGAGAATCCGCGCGAGACGAGTTCGGCTCTCCCTCGAAGACTCGCAAAGGTTGCTCTGGCGTTATTGCTGGCCTCATCTTCGTCTTCGTTGGTAAAAATTGTTAGGAAAGATGCCATTTGATTGTGCGTGTGCGTGTTCGAGGACGACGAACGCGCAAATGCGGCATCTCTCGAGATGGCAGAGATGGCATGTAGAACGTCATCTTCTTTGACCGCATAGTTTTCTCTATCCATAGAGGCTTCATCATCGACACCGTTCGACCACGCCGCGGCGACGACATGTGCAATGGCAACATTCCTCGAAGTTTGAATCGAAATTTGACGCTGCTCTTCCTCATCGACGTTTTTCAAGTTGAACGTGGAACGACCAAGCATCAACGAAGTATCGTCGTCGAGCGCCGCTGCAAATCGCAGCGCCGGGTTGATTGCCCGAAGATCGTTCCATTCATTCGCGCGTTCGAGAGCCCATTTCGTTGCGAGGACACGTCCTGAAGTAGCAAACATTGCATCCCAAATACTTTGTCTCGCGTAGGTGTTCGCCGGTAAAAGATAGGCGCAGTTCAAAAGGGATATGCACGCTCCGACCATAGCCGCGCGAGACTCTTTCGGCAAGCTCAAGAAGCTTATTTCGTCGTCATCATCGTCGTCGTTTTTCATCACTCGCGGCGTAGATTTAGCACCGCTTGCTGGTGTGGTGATCAATTTACCGCCGGCAAGGCTCGAGGCAACTTCCGAGCATAAACGCATGCATTTCGACGTAACCAACATGTGCGCAATATTATCGGGCGGCATGGAGGAAGAGCCATTGCTCGCCGCTTTGGCGATGGCCTGTGCGGCACGCTTTGTAATTGAAACTCGTCGTTCAGCAATCATGCGCTCGCTATAGCTATCGTTGTGCTTATCGTCGTCGTCGATTATGGAATTGCCGCTTTGCATTTTGTTCAAAAGTGGCTCTGAATTTTTTAGACATCGAGAACAAGCGGCGACCCATTTAGAGGCTGGAATTCTGCACAACTCCAGGTCTGCCTTTTGACGTGTCCTCGCATCTAGGCACGCTTCGACATCAACGAGCGCGAGGAGTCGACGAAATGAATCGTCTTCAGACGCTTTTCTATCGATGACACATATTCTCAGCGCTGCTGCGGTCGCGAACAAACTCGAAGTGTTATACGCGACTTCGTCCGAAATGTGCACATCCACCGTCTCGCTATTTTTGTCGGCGTTTACGTTCACGCTCCGGTTAAAATTGTCTACGTTTTGAGAAAGTTCTTCGAGAAAACTTGAAAGTTCGAGCGAGGCTCGAACGAGCGCAAAGCCAGCCGAGGAGGTGAGACGGTCGGATTTTGGAATCATCGCAAACGCCATCGCATCTAATTGCTTCTTACCGAGGAAGTATGAAAAGTCATCGTTCCTATTCTTTCCATCCTCGTCGTTGTTGTTGTTTTTGTCGTTTTCGTTCGCTACATCTCCTCCGAGGTGTAATTTTTGGCTCTTTAATCGAGGTTCTAGCCACGATTTCAGCACCGCTTGCACGGACACGGAGTCTAATTTCACGGCAAGCGCGCGAAGCGCATCCATGCCAACATTCACGATGCAATCGCTTCGCTTTTGGTGATGATCAGAATTTTCATCAGTCTCTTCTTCCTCTTCGTCGTCGCCGTCGTCATCGTCATCGTCTCCGTCGTCATCTGTGACGATTCTAGTATTTGCTATACATTTCAAGATATGGTGTGCGAGAATGATCCGTTGCGAAGGCTCCAAGAAGAATATTTCATTTCGATATCCACCCCAGGCTTCGTCTTTCTCTTTCTCTTCTTTGCCTTTCAGGAACATTCCTTCAACGACGGCCAACGCGACCAATCTGCTATCAATACTGCCTCGCATCTTACGTTCCAGAAGGTCAAACTCTTGCGCACGAATCGGGTCGTCTTTGTCCTCCAAAGCCTCCATGCATTTGCGGAGCGCGAATCCGCACGCGTTTGCCCACACTCTGTTCGCGTCCAATCCGTTTGCGAATGAGTCAAAACTATCTATGCGTTCAGGAATGCACGCGTTAATTTCTTCAATCAGCGCGTGTATTTCCTTTTGAAAAACAATATTATCTTCTGGCAATGACCAACCCCCTTCATTCCCTAGGATCTCGGATCCATGTTCATGCATCCATCGTAACTGTATTTGTTCGAATATGGCTGCAAACGCCCTCGCGCTCGAAGCGCACCGGTTGTTTTCCAAATTTTTATACCCTGCCCGATATTGTTCGACGCGCTCGTCTTCTTCCAGTTCTTCGTCCGTTTTATTCTTTACTTTATTTCTCTCGTTATCGTCGTCGTCGTCGTTTCCATCTCCTCCGTGTTCGCCTTCTCCTCTATTTTCATGCGCGCGTCGGTCCGCGATAGTAGTCGCACCATCGATCTCATCACCACCACTACCACCAGCAAACGACGCCGCCGAGGACATCAACAACAACCTGTTCGGATGTGCCGCTAACCTCAGAGACTTTACCATACTCCTCACCGTCTCCATATAATTCCAAACGTTGTAATCATCATCGGACCTCAATATCCAGAACTTCTTCTCGCCGTCCTCGCCGTCGGTTTCGCTTTTTTCCTCCTTGTCGGTTCCCGTACCATACTCCTCGCCGGGTTCTCGCCCGTGTCTTCTGTGCTCAAAATTTTCCACCAACGCTTCTATGAAACATTCCACACTTTTCTCGCCAATCACCCACGCTCGAGGTGACTCTCGCATTGAATAGAGCAATTTCAATACCGTGGACATTTTTTCATCCATCTGTTGCGTTTTCCACGACTTTTCCTTGTTCGTTCCTTTCGCGACGTGCAAAATATCTCTCACCTCAATCGCGTCTGCGTTTGCCATTTTTCTCAAATGATTGAATAACGTCGTCCTCGTTTCCTCGCTCAACGTCAACACCGGCGAGGAGGGAGGAAGTTTCATCAAAGATTTGTGCGCCTCGCAGACGGAAGAAGAGCCACCATTCGTGGACATCAAAAACGCGTTCAAAACGATTCCAATTTGCTCTCTCGGCGTGAATTCCGAATTCAATTTTCGCTTTGATATTGATGTCGACGACGACGGTAAAGACGAGACGAACGCTTCGCACAATGCGTCTCTCTTACGCTTCCTCCTCTTGCTCTCCCGACGCGAGCTTCTCGACCCGTCGTCGGAATCGTCGTCGTTTCCGTCGTCGTCCATAGGTGAAATCCTTTTTTTTTGAAGAAATTTTCGAAAAGTTTTCTCGATTTTGAGCGATGGGCGAAGCATATAAGTATATATTTTTTTTTGTCTCTATAAAAAACTCTCGCATGTGTGAAATGCATTCATATCATACGATGAATCATCGGAAAAGCGAAAAAAACCAAAAATTCCTTAATTTCTTCTGTTCATAAAAAAAAGTCCTTTTCCCGCAAAAAGAGAACACAAACACGCAATTATTTTATCACACACACACACACATCACTTATAATAACACACACAAAGACAACAACGAGAACGACTTTATCATAAAATGACGACGGCACACCGCGCGACGTGGTACACCGCTCGAGGACACGAAGAGCAAGGCGGCGCGCGCGTTTTTGCACCTTCGAAAATGCGGTCGAAATTGGACGCCCCGGGGATGTTGACCATGAAGACGAGGTGGAAAACGAAAGAGGAAGAAGAGATGGAGAGTTTAATGAACAACGATAACGATGACTCAGAAAAGATGACGACGATGCGAATGAAGCTGCTGGAGAAAGAGAGAACGCACTTTCGGAAGAAGAAGATGGAACGGCAGATTATGGGGAGTAAAAAGGAGGAGGAAGAAGAAGAAGGAGATCAGCGAGGAAACAACAGATTGCGAATAGAGGCGGGAACGACGCGAAGCGCGTTTCAAGCCAACCCAGACGACGCGGACGACGACGATTCTGAGAACGAAGGAGATAATTCAGACGACGGTGAAAAGAATTCAGAGGACGAAAACGAGTCAGATTCCGACGACGACGAGTCAGATTCCGACGACGACGCGGCGGCGTTGATGGAAGAACTCGAACGCATCAAAGCCCAACGCGCTTTGGAAAACGAACGAAAAGAACGCGAGCGCGAACACCTCAAAGAGATGGAGCAAAGAGACGAGTTAAAAATGGGCAACCCTTTGTTGCGAGATGAAATGGCTGATGCGAACGACGGCGGCGTAGGCAAAAAGAAATCAGCCGCTTTAAAGCGACGTTGGGACGACGACACCGTCTTTCGAAACCAAGCGCGGGACGAGCCGAAACGAGAGAAGAGATTCGTCAACGATACCATACGAAGCGATTTCCACAAGAGGTTTTTGAACCGTTACATCAAATAATTAATGTAGAAAAGAGGATTTGTAGGAACGAATCGTAGTAAAACCCATCATTTATCATCATCATCATCATCGTCCTAATAACCATCGGGGAAAAGACAATTCAATTCGCTTCTTCAGTCGTCGGTTTAAGCGCGTCATCGGGTGTGGATTAGCAATGTGCTTAAATTGCACGGAAGCGCAGGATTTGTTTACTAGACTGAGCATTCCAGGATTGATTCGAGCAAAATTGATAGAATTTCCTTCGATTACGTTTTCGGGCGAGTTTGCAGAGTTGCGAGAGTTTCTTGCAAACGCAAAGACGACGAAAATTATTGGGACGGTTTTTGAAGTCAAAAAGCCGCTTTGGAAATGAAACGTTATCTCGAACACGAGTTACGGATGCGAGAAGTCGAAAAGTCGAGACGATCGCCGTCCCGCGCACGATTTGACAAAGTTCAACACGATGAAGCGTAGCGATATATAGATAGACACATCATGAATATACACACAGACACGGTTTAGGTGCACTCACGGCGGCATGAAGAATGTAAATCTTCCGTCGCTCTAAAATGCGCCCACAATCAACCGCGACCGTTGTCTCGCACGAGAAAGCGTTGGTGAACGATGAGATAAATCTTGCTCGGCGCCAGAGGAGAAAGCCTCTGAAATCTCCGGCTCTGGGAAGCTCTGGTGCGCCTGCGTCTCCGTAAATCAAACCGCGCGCGATACTTGTCGCCGGCGACAGCGTCGCACTTTTCGTGAACTCCGCCGCTTTCGGAAAGCCGATGAATTGTAATGGAACAACTCACACACGAACCACAATGTACAAAAACAACGCGCATCTCTTCAAAGAATACTAATACACTAATAATGTTGTTCTCCCGCGCGGCCGCCGTTCGATCGTCCTCGCATTTACTCTCCCGCGCTTTGCTCCCGATGAGGATGACAGCCACCACCACCCGTTCTCAATCGTCGCGTTCCTCTTCTTCCTCTTCTTTCTCTCGCGTTGCCGCCAAAACGCATCCTCGTCGTCACGATCGAACTCGTCGTCGCGCGTTTTCATCATCGGCGGCGGCGAGTGGCGACTCTGACAAAGAAGTCGTGAAAGGCGACCGGGTTGAAATCCATTACGTCGGTACGCTAGAATCCGACGGGACGCAGTTTGATTCTTCCCGAGAACGAGGCACACCGTTACCGTTTACCGTCGGCCAAGGGCAAATGATAAAAGGGTTCGACGACGGCGTGTTAGGGATGAAAATCGGGGAAAACAAGACGCTGGTGTTACCACCGGAAATGGCGTACGGGGACGTGTCTCCAGAAAACGTGCTGAGAGTCCCGAAAAAGGATGTCGTGGACGCGATCGGAGAGGCGGATTGCGTGATTGGAGCGAAGTTAATGGTTGGTCAAGGCATGCCGGCGACGATTACGGAAATCACGGAGGAGGAAATCGCGTTGGACGCGAACCATCCGTTAGCCGGGCAGACGTTGAAGTTTGAAGTGGAGTTGATGGATTTACAACGAACGGAAGTGAAACATAACGACAAGTTCAAGTGTTTTTTTGAGATTGATTTAGACGATGAGCCGAGCGGGAGAATCGTTATGGAGTTGAGAGGGGACGTCGCGCCGAAGACGTGCGAGAACTTTCGAGCGTTGTGCACCGGCGAAGCTGGTTTTGGATACGAAGGATCTCCGTTCCACAGAGTTATTCCAGGATTTATGTGCCAAGGCGGTGACTTTACCAACCAAAACGGGACTGGGGGTAAATCCATCTTCGGGAACAAGTTCGAAGACGAAAACTTTGTGTTGAAGCACGAAGGCGCGGGGACGTTGTCCATGGCCAACGCCGGGCCGAACACGAACGGTTCTCAATTTTTCTTGTGCACGGGAGAGACGCAATGGTTGGACGGTAAGCACGTCGTTTTCGGTAAAGTTGTCGAAGGCATGGACGTCGTGGCGGCGATTGAAGCCATCGGTTCGCAAAGCGGAAAGACGAGCAAAAAAGTTACGGTGAGAGCGTCCGGGGAATGCTAAAGAATAATAAAAGGAGGAGAGAGAAAAGGAAAGTGTTTACGTGTCTTTTGTAGTTGGTCATTATTTGATACAATATATATTTAAGCTCTATATACTCATAGTACAGTTGTTGTTGTTGGTATTGTCACTTGTTTGCAGCGGCGTTGGCGGCGAAGGCTACGTTTCCTAATTCGACGTTGTCGCTACCGTTGTTGTTCGTCGCATTCGCGTCCTCGTCTTCGTCCTCGTTTTGTAATCTCGAAAACGCCGCCCGTCCTACTCCTACTCCACCACCACCACTACCTACACCACCGCCGCCACCGCCGCTGCCACCAATTGGTCGCCCACCAAACGTCGGTCGCATAAAGCCGTATTCCACTTTATCCCAAGTATCGAAGAAGAAATATTTCACTTTTGTAAAATTCCGCGACCAGTGGTTGAACCCGCCTCCCATCGCCGCTCTTTCAGCGTCTTGAATCGCACGCATTTCCGCTCTCATGACTGGGTCGTTCGCAATTTCCCCGTCGTTATCGTCGTCGTCGTAATCCCCTCGATCGAATGCGTTCGAATGACTCACGTCGTCCGGGTCGTGCAACTTCCATTTTTGCATCAAAGGTAAACACGCGCCGCCGAGGCCCAACGTGGAAATCACGCAAATCACTAACGTCGCAGTTTCTATCGCCGGCGATCCTCTCACGTTCGCCGATGGGTTCGTCGAAGGCATCGCCAACGCTAAAGCATACGCTACCGCACCGCGTAAACCACACGCCGCGTGCATTTTTTGAATATTCTCCGGAATCTTCTCCGTACGCACCTCGTTGGCGACTTTGGACAACGGGAAAATGTTCGCGAAGCGCGAGGCTAACGCCAACGGAAACCCGAATAAAATCATACCAACGTCAAAAACGTGAGGAGCAGTGGCGACTTGTAAACCTAAATACGCGAAAACGAACGTTTCCGATAAAAATGCAATCGCTTCGAACGATTTAAAAACCGCCACTTTCGCCTCCGCGCCGACGTTGTGGTACGAGTAATGCGCGTTGCCAATCCCGGTGAAAAAGATGCTCATAATCCCAGAACACCCGACATTTTCCGCGATGACGTAGGAGAAATATCCATCTAATAATAACAAAGCAAAAGTATACGCGGTTCCGTTATACGACGCGGCGACGTGTACCCCCGGGTCGTTCAAACCCAACCGCTTCGTCGTAAACGCGCACACCAAGGCGCACAAAATCCCAATCGTCATCGACCCAATGCTCACGCCTATGAACTGAAATATCACCGTGAAGAACGTTTTAATGGTGAAATCTACGGAGTAAAATTTCTCCAGCGTCCTAAACAACACCACCGCCACGGCATCGTTCAACACCGACTCGCCAAACACCAAATTATACAACAGCGGCGGCGCCTTCACGTCCGCGAATACGCTCAACGTCGCCACCGGATCCGTCGCCGATATCAACGTCCCGTACATCAAACACTCTAAAAACCTGTTCGAACCCAAATGCTTCTTCGATATAATCCCAATTAAAGTCAAAAACCACGTCCCTAACCCAAACACGAACGCGCTTATCACCGTCCCGCAAAACGCGAATAAAGATATCGTCCAAAAATCTTGAAAGAAATTTTTCCTTTGCAAGTTCAATCCCGCGGAGTAAATAATGATGGGTAAAAACCCGTAAAAGAACGCATTCGGTGAGAACATGAATAATCGATCGACTTTATCGTGCATCGTGGAATTGATTATCGCTCCAGAGATCATCCCGATGCACAAAGACGCTCCCGACGGTTGTAAATACGTCCAGTTGAATCTCTGAATGAGGAAAGAGACGATGATGCACGCGCTGAACATAAACGTCGCCGCCTGTTTTTTTTTACATACATATATATATATATAACACAGAGAGAGAGAGAGAGCAAAGAAAGAGGTCAGAAAACTTTACGCGCGTTTCTATGCAAAGCGCTGCTCTTCCCAAAAGTCAAACACAAAACATCATCATCAATATAAGTACACGTAAATAAAGAGTCTTACCAGCATGGCGAACGATGCGATCGCTTCATCGATGGATTTCTTTTCCACTCGATCCGCCGTCGCGCTCTCATCATCTCCTGACATCGAGAGTACTAAACTCTCTCTCAAAGTCTTCTTCTTCTTCTTCGTCGTTGCGTGTCTCGCGCGTCTCTTCTTTCAAAGAAATGAAGATGCGTTTTTCTCGTCTTCAAGTTTTAGGGTTTCTTACCCTAGACTACCATTTAGGGTTACATTTTTCCTCTTCTCTTCTTCTCGCTTTTTCTTGCTTTTTCTGCCCCTGGAGTAGAAAAATCTGATGAACTTTTTCTCTCTCTCTTTTACGCCACTTTTTTAAAATTTACGCTCTTCTAAATTGTTGCTCTTCTGTTGTGAGAGAAAATATGAGCGGAGTGAGCGAAGACGACGACGAGGTGATTTTGGTGGCGGCAGACTTGGTCGCGAGAGCGTTCGAGACGTTTTTTAGTAGTAGCAGTGCTACTGAAAATGATGTCGTGACGTACAGAACGGTGGCGAGAAAATTCGCGGTCACGGCACACGTGGGAAAAAAATTGCTGCGGACGATTTTGAAAACGATGCGACCGGAGGAGAAGAAGAAGTGGACGTGCGTCGTTTACGTTTCGCGCGAGAGAAGGGTAGAGTTGAAACGTTTGGAAGAAGAAGAAGAAGAAGAAGAAAACAATGATGAGTTTGAAGGAGAAGATGTGGCCGTGTACGCTTTAGTGAGGAAAAGAGAAGAGGAGACAGAAAACGTGTTGGAACAGTTAGTTCGAGAGGAAGAGAAGGAGACGAACACGCTTTTGTTGTTAAACTCGGAAAAAGAAGAGGATTTATCTTGGATGTTGAAACACGGCGCGTTTGCAAAATCAGATGTGGCGAAGAGGTTACCGAGAGGGAAGAAGTTTACTTCCTCTGGCGCGACGACGAAGGCGACGACGACAAAAATCGCGGAACAGAAGAAACCGGCGGCGACGAACACGACGGCGAAGAAACCGAGCGCCACTGGGCCTAAGAGCGGCAACATCGCGAGCATGTTTGGAGGCACCGGGAAGAAAACGGTAGCGAAACCGAAGGAACCTGCGGCGGCGAAGAAGAAAACGACGCCAAAGAAGAAAACTCCGGAAAAGAAGAAGGCTAAAACGCCGACGCCGAAGAAGAAAGCGCCGGCGGCGACGAACGCGGATGCGATGATTGAAGACGAAGAAGGGGATTCAGATTCGGATGATTTAGGAGGCGGTGGAAGAGGGAACCGGCGATTGTCCGGTGGAAAACGCGCGTTTGTCGACGACGAGGAAGAAGAAGAAGAAGAAGAAGAAGAGCCGGCGACAACGCCGGTGAAAAAAATGAAGAAAAGTGATGAAGATAGCGAACCGCCAAGTCCTGAGATTATCGATAAAGAGCCCGAGGAAGAAGAGACGCCGCGACGCCGGTCGACGAGAAGTACGCCGTCCAAAGCGGCACCGACACCAAAGTCGAGCTCGAAGAAAGAGAAACCGTTGAGTAAGAAAGCGCAGAAAGATATCGTCAAAGCGAGGAAAGCAAGAATGCAGAAGAAAGTGATCGAGGAGATGGACGACGAAACAGGAGAGGAGTTGATGCGGACAATTTTTGTCGATCCGACAACGAATGAGGAGTGTAACGAAGACGGGACGTTAAAAGCCAAATAGCTAATCAATATAAAATATATCATACTGGTACATGCGCTATAATTCTACTTTACTAATTCGTCTTCGTGTTCGTCTCGTTTGCTTTTCCGAAGTTGTATCGTCTTCTTCAGCGACGCCGGCTAAGTCGCACGCAACGGCTCTACTATTCAACGGTTGCAGCGAAATATCATCGAAAAGGGCCGCACGTGGACGCCATCTCCGCATACACACGAGTGTTATCGAAGCGATTCGCTTCTCCTCGTCAATAATGGCAATACTTCGCGACCACTCGCTACTTTCCGGGAAATTTGCCGATACGCCGTACTTCTTCGTGCCGTCGGAAAATTCAACATCCGCGTGTAAGGAAAAGTCAGCCGACTTCTCGAACGTATCGAGGAGTTCAACGTCGTCGTCTTTTGATGCGTCGATGATAACTTTTGCCCACCCAGAGAGAACGAGAGGTTCGGCTTCGAGCTGATTGACTTCTATTCTTTGCCACGCGCCGCTTACGAGAGTTGACCCGGCGGCGTCCTCCGTTAACATCTCTTCGTTACCTGGGACGAGTATCGCGCCATCTACAGGTTTGAAACCTCCTTCACCGTGCACGTGCCAGTTATCTTGTGAAGACAAAGGGGCGGCATCAAAGGTGCCGTCTGCGACGTATTCTGTCTCAGTAGTACTACCATAAGTTAAAGTTTTGCAGAGCACTTTCAAAGCGACTTTGCCTAACGCGGCATCCGCCCCTCCGCCTCCATCCTCTTTCCGCAAAGTTCGCACTGTTTTCTCCATCGCTTCGTATTCTTTGCGCATTGCTTTTGAAAACGTGGCGAGCTGAACGAGTTCTTCGCCGAGCGGTGCAAATCCTCTCAAAGGACCGGTAAATTGAATATCTTCGTACGGGTTGGATGAGGAAGCATCAGCCTCCTTTTGCTTTGACATACTCTTCGCGTGCGTTCGATACTTATACAACGCGGGCGCCGGGACGGTGACGAGCTTCAAACCCGAGCTCGATGCTTTGGCGAGAATCTCCCAATCTTGCAAAGAATACGAGGTATCTTTCGCGAAACCTTCGAGACTTGTAAACGCGGACTTTCTCCACAAGGCATTCGCGTCTCCGAATACATTTTCAAAAATACCGGGAAACAACGCGTTCCCGAGAGGATGATACGAGCCGACGACAACGTTCGTCCCGTTCGCTGCGGTTACGAAAAATTCGTTCGACGCCGTGACGACGTCAGCTTTCGTGTGTACTAACACTCGGAGCATCGTTTCAATTTCGTTCGTTTCGGCTAAGTTATCGTCGTCGGAGAATAAAACGTACTCGGTTTTTTCGGAGAGTTTTGAACATCCGAAATTCCTCGCCTCGCCGAGATATTTCCCCGGTTTCGCTATTTTCACAATTTTCACGCTTTTACGAGTATCGTCCTTCTTCCTGGAATGCACGAACCGTTCCAATCGTTTCACGTGCGCTTCCTCCGAACCGTCGTCTACTATAACGATTTCAACCTTGCGATGCGTTTGTTGCAACAAAGCCTCCACGGCTTTCTCGCAATACTCCGGTCGATTTTTGTGCGTCATCACCACACCTACGAGCGATTCGTCCGCGAACGAGCTCCCCATTTCTCTCGCCATTCTAATCTCCGTCGCGCTGTTCCTTCTCTTCTCTCTGATTTCTCGCAACCTTCTCTCGAACGACGTTACCTCAATCGTCTCCGCGCGTTTCCTCGATTCCATTCGCATCCACTGCGCCTCCATATCGTCCAGCATTTTTTCGCTCCTCGTACTACTCTCGCTACTATTATCGTCCTCCTCCTCAACATCGTCATCAGCAGCACCAGCATCAGCACCAGCACCAGCATCAGCACTATGATTATTTCCACCAAATCCAACTCCAGTAATCGTTGCAAACGACACGTCGTCGAATAAACTCTCCGTCGCGCCGCCTCGCGTTTCTTTCGCAATCGCAGCGAAATACATCAACGCTTCCGAATCGTCCTCGACGAACGCGTACACTTCTTCCTCCTTCTCCTCTTCTCCTTCTCCACTTCTTCTGCGTTCTCTCCTCTCCCTGATCCATTGACTCACTCGTACCGATAACGCGCGCGTTCGAGGTCCACCGATCGGTGGTTTGTTTTCATCTTCTCTTCTCGGCAACGTCGCGTACTCGAACGAGATCATCATCTTTTCTCCCGTCGTCGTCTGAATCGTCGTCTGAATCGTATTCTTTGTCTTCTTTGTCTTCTCGCGCTCTCGCCACTGCTCTTCGTTTTTCCTCTCTTCTTCTTCTGATAATACAACTCTTCGCTTCAACAGTTCGCACCGGTCGTTTCTATCGTCCGCGGCGAATAAAATCGTCACAACCACCGCTCTTCTTCTCTCTTCACTCGTTTTGGTATTCTCTCGCAGCGCTGTTCGAACCCGTCGCGCTCTCGCGTCGATCCCCGCGCAGTCTTTCCTCCGATTGCCGTTGAGTATTACGACGAGATTTTCAGCGCTCGGAACTCCATTCGTCGTCGTTTCCGTCGTCGTTTGTGCCGAAGAAGAAGCGAAAAAGCAACAGAAAACGACGACGAGGAAGCAAAAGAGTTTGAAGGAGAGGAGACGAAGTTTAAAAGTCGTATTCGTCGTCGTCATCGCAACAGAGAGCGAGAGAATGTTATGAAGCAAATTTGCTCAACTTTTTCCCCAGATAACGAACTCTCATCAACTCTCTTTGCAAACAACGCGAGCACTACTGCGCGCGTTTAATGCGTTTATCAATACTCTATACACTCTCCGACGACGATGATGATGATATATGGTGATGGTGATATCGCCGTCGTCGATTGTGATGATGATGATGATGATGAGACACAAATAACCCCGGCTGCATTCTTGCGACGCATCGAAACGCCGTGCGCGTACACCGCGATGCGATGCGAGTTTATGAATACTAACGACGAGAAAGTTATCGTCAAAACGGAGAGAATCGATTTCCACGCGAAGAGAGTATTCGCGAGTTTGAGCGAGGAGAAACGAAGCGGGAGTTTGTTCGAAAACGATTGGCAAAAGTGCAGAGACGCTCTGGAAAAGGTGACGAGGACTGCTTTTCTCAAACGCAGCGCTTTTGTTAAGAAAGGGAGGTACATGGCGACGATTGCGATCGAAGACGATCGAGACGAAAAGAAAATGAACGTGCACGCGTTATTGACGCCGTTAACAACAACGCGTAAAGATGAGAAAAAAGGAGACGAAGAGATGGCGGCGCTCGATCGATACGCGTTACTCCGAGGCATGCCGAGAGAGCGACCGCACGCGAAGCACACGGAGTGGGTGAAAAAGAGGGAAGGGTTAGAGATTGAGAGGAATGAATGGAACGCGAGAGAAGACGTAAAAGAAACAAGGCGGAAGAGGAGGTTTGTGGAGTGCTTGTTGAGTAAACGAACAACGGGAAGCGGTAGCGCTCTTCAGGAGGAGGATTTTCAGATTTGCGAAGGATTGACGACAAACGTGTTCGTATTAAAACGGGATGATGCGCATTCGAACAGCGGCGGCGGCAGCAGCGGTAGCAGCAGCGGTGGTTTGATACTCCAAACGGCACCAGACGCGGACGTGTTACTCGGCGTCGCTCGTCGTGCCATCTTGGACGCTTTTCCTTTTTCGAAAAACGATTCCGAAGACGACGCAAAAATCCGCCTCTCCTTGACCCATCCTCTCTGGTCCGAACGCGAGACGTGGATCGCCTTATTCACCGTCAACTGCGTCGTCGGCGCGAAAATTTACCACGGCATCGTCAACTCGTACACAGGAGAGGAGGTGAACTTTCCACCTCTTCCAATATTCAAAGAAGGACTTGAAGGACGAGATAAAGGACTCTCTTTCCTCTTCCGAACCGCCTTCTCTTCTTCCTCTCAAAAGTCGTCGTTCCCGTTCGACCTGTTCGAATAAATTATAAATAAACACATAGAAATAGAGAGTAGTATAGTTTTTATTAAAGTGTTTCTTCGAAGAGCATAAATATATGGGATAGATAGTGTTTATATAAACGCGTATTTTATTACTGGTATGAATAGTTGATCCTCGTTTAGTAAAAGGAGAGAAGGAAAGAAGGACGGAAAAAAGGCAAAAAAATTCAAATCATAAAAATTCAAAAAAACACTCGATCGAGTTTATAAAAACCGAGAAGCGCTCAGCCGTGTACGAGACTTTTTCACCACACAAGAACTTTAACACGTTGGGGAGAAGAAGACGCATTATTGCGCGCGCAAGAACAACAAGAATGTCACCTTTGACACCTTTAACGAAGAAGAAGGAGAAGAAATTGCGCGTGCCCTCTGGCAATACTAATAATACTAATACTAAGAGTACTAAAGGGTGTTCGAAGTGTCGGTACGCGATTCGAGGATGCCGACGATGCGTTGAAAATTTTATCACGTACAGCGAAGAGAAGAAGAAGAAATTTAAAAAGTTAGAGACGATTCAGACGAC
>Ga0115000_10002070_pt1 | contig 17571 bp, 14 predicted proteins | sample ArcticOcean_MG_C_6_FD_89690 | JGI IMG/M metagenome (GOLD analysis project Ga0115000, IMG submission 89690) | Marine microbial communities from western Arctic Ocean - ArcticOcean_MG_CB8_128 | ecosystem: Environmental > Aquatic > Marine > Oceanic | place: Arctic Ocean: Canada Basin | collected...
AGAAGAAGAAGAAGAAGATGAAAAACAAAGGGAAAAAGAGAACAAAAACTCAAAAGCTCTTCAGCTCTCTTTTTCTGCTGCTGCTGTGATGTTCTTACCCGAAGAGGAGGAAGCGACGACGCGCGTCGTCGTCATCATAGCTGTTTTGTTAAAGGAGAAAGAAATCCATCATCGTTATTTTTAGTTCTTCTTCTGTATCTTTTACGCGCAACAAAAAGCGAGAGAAAGCGAAATGGAATTAATATTCCTTTCTCATCATCACATCTCTCCTCGTCTCTCGTCCCCGACAGAACCGACCACAAAAACGAGGAGGAAAAAGAATAAAAGAAAGAAAGAAAGAAAGGAGGACGACGAACGAGGACACGGGAGAGACAGACACGTTTCGTCGTCGTCTCTGTCTCTCGCGAAGGTGGAAGGATACGAAGGAAAACGTACCGAAAGAGATGGCTGATTGTGCGATGGCTGACATATTATCAACTATTATTAGGAGAGCTGCTTTGTATTTGTGGGGGTGTCGAAAGAAAACAAAAACGAACTGTTTTTGTCTCTCTTTTTCGTGTGTTTTGTGTTTTTTTGCGACTTTGGGACGAGAGAATTTTTTTTACGAAGAGAGAGACAAAGAGAGAAGGTCAAAGAGACTTTGATGAGAACTCACATTCATCAACCCGCACAATAATACGTAGAATTATTCGTACGAGTATTAAAAAAAAAGTATAGTATGAGACGAGGTGCTGCGGCTTCTTCGCACAACACGTCGTCGAACTCACCTCGCGCCGCTGCCACTTCCGCCGCTGCCGCCCCCGCAATCATCCACTCGTCGGGACAAACGATATTGGAGAACAACAACTTGAACAACAACATTAACAACAACAATGCGTTTGAAAATAATATTCGACCGGCGACTCCGGTGGCATCTTCTTCTTCTTCTTCTTCCAGTCAATATCAAACAAAGATGATGAATACTTCGGGAGGTGGAAACATTGGTTCAAACAGGGTATTTCGACAATCGACGGCTTCGAGCACCTCTCATTCGTCGTCCTCTAATAGTAGCACGTTACATCTCTCGGAGCAGCAAATTTCAATCAAGTTTGGCTCCGTTGCCTGTTTGCTCTCGTTTTGTTTGATTTTGTTCGGAGGCGGTTTAGTCAGAGAATCAAAACTCAAACGACACGAGATACCGGGAGATTTGCACACGAGAGTGTTCGTCGAAAAAATGAACAAGTGGAATAACATATACAGAGATGAATTCGAACGCGTGGAGTGGATGTTGATCGACAACAACTTCAACGACGCGCAGGCATCGCCGAATATCGAAACGTTGAGGAGCACAACGGAGGCGACTAATTATCAAGCGCCCAAGTTAGCTGCACCGCAAACTTACGAAGCTTTGAAGTTTCGGAGTTCAAATTTGATGGAAACGTACGTTTTACCGAAAATTTATCCGAAATACGCCGAGTACATACCGTCGATTGACACGTTGCGAGAGGCGATTCAAAAAGGAAACCCGATACCGGCGACGACGACAAAGTTGTTGAACAAAACTAGCGGTAAGACTAATTTAAACGACGCCATGAACAACACGGCACTCGTCTCTCGAATGCTCGAGACGCCGCTTTCGCTTTCTCTCGTAGGAAAAGACACGGCTTCAAACCAAATCGTCGCCTCGATCGATTTAGGCGAGCAAATACTGTTTCAAAAAACGATAATTTCCCACGTGAACAATAAGATATGTAAATATCAAATGGGTGGCTATCATACCAACACACAAAATTGCGAGACATATTCAGCGCTCTTGCGCGTGTGTTTCAAAGTCAGAAAGAGTGGCGTAGAAGAAAATGCGCGTTGGGTTTTGGATGATACGTTCGGTAATTTTGGGTGCGAACCGGGGAGCCTAGCGAGAGTACGAGGTATTTCTTCGGGTAGTAGTAGCGATAGCAGCAGCAGCAGTAGTAGTAGTAGTAGCAGCAGCAATAGCAAAAGCGGCGATAGTAATACTGGGATCACAAACACCGCAGTGAATGGAAACAGTGATAATGGATCACTTTTGTGGAAACCATCGATACGGAAACGTATCGATGCGCCTCAAATCAAAGCCACCCTTCCGGATGCGAACAAAATTCGCGCCGCTTTCGCCGAGCAAACGGTGACTATTCAACACGCGTTCGATCCTGAAATCTGGCTCAAAAACCAAACGATTTTCAAGAGGAATTACGAAAGACACCGCGCAAAAGTGTCAATAGAAGGAATAGTGCTCATTGTCGTCGGAAGTGCGCTCGGTATTCCCGGCGTTGGTTTGCTCTTGTTGGGATTCATCAAACGCAAACGCACGGTTCGATCCAGACGAGGATACGTTCAGTTACAGTTCCCAGGTCCTGATTACGTGTAAATTAATAATGATTTGCTCCGAACGTATTATAATACACTCATAAAATTCCAACTAACTAACTACTCTATTCGTTTCTATTCGTTTCAATCGATTTAATCGATTTAATCGTCGTCGTCTAACAAGTCGTCTAACATCGCCTCTTCTTCTTTCTTTTTGTTTTTAACTTCTTCTTCTTTTTCTGTTCTTGACGATGATGATGGTCTTACTAATGTTTCTTCTTCCTTTGCACTTTTATCGGCATCATCAACAAAACTACCACCACTCTCGTCGTCGTCGTCGTCGCCGTCAATTGAAAACTCCCCCAACTCTCTTCTGTATTCATCGTACTCCTCTTTGCTCCGACACTCGTCCAATGCGAGTATTTTAGACAAAGGTATCGAATGCATGCGTCGTCTTACTTCCATTCTGTTTAATAAAGTTACTTTTTGTGGTGCGTCTCTTGCTCCTCCTCCTCCTCCTCCATTCAAATCGTTTTTCTCCTCCTCCTCTGGCCAAGTGGAGCGCAAAAGACACGGTTTCCTTCGCAACATTATTATTTATTGTATCGCGCGTTTGCGCGAAAAACCTTTTCCTCTTTGCTGATTGATGAGAGCGTTTTTGTTTGGACAAAGTCGTTGTGTGAGATGAATGTCAAAAATGAAAAAGTTGCCTTAAAAAGAAAGTCAAAAAACACTTGGAACAAACACCCCTTCCTTGTTTTTGGCTTCATCATTTTCATCATCATCATCACTTCAAAAACACCACAGTAGTTTTACCCCGACGACGAGTTATTATATAGAATAAAAAAAATGTCGAACAACAACAACGAAAAAGAGCGAGAGAAGGCGAAGCAAAAGAACATCGCGGTCATCGAAAACGCGATCGCGGCTAGGAACAAGGTATTGTTGTTGTTGTTGTTGTTATTGTTGTGTTCTTTTATTTTCTTTTACGACCAATAATATATAAATCATCTCATTTTTCAAAAATAAACTTCGTCTCTTCTCTGCCTTTGCGTCTCGTTCGTAGAACCGACGACCGAGACGACGACGAGGAGGAGGAGGAGAAGGAGGAGGTTTTTGAAACGTCGTCGCCGAAAACTGACACTTCTTCTTTAACTTCTTCTTCTTTTAAACACACACACAAAATCATCACCAACAGTATAAATCTATCGCGGACGACCGAGTGAGAGAAATTGCAAAGTTGGAGAAGCAAATCGTCTCGTTAGAAGCGTTGATGGACCCGCGAACGAATAAGGACGGCGTGGATGCTTTGAAGATTAAACTGGCCGAATGCGAAGGGACGATAGCGGCGTTGCGGTTAGAAATTGCGAGCGTTCGAGGGAAACTCGATAAGAAATCGAAAGCGGCGAGTAGTAGCGACGACGACATCTCTTCGTCAAACGCGTTGAGCAAACTCGCGCAGTTGGCCGGAAGCGCCGCCGGTTCTGCCGGGTTCGGGAGTGGATTTAACTCGAGAGATTATCTCCTCGGCGTGGTGAGTGGGATGGCGCTCCTTGGCGTATTAGTGAGTGTGAACCATCATCGCAGTGGCGGGACGGTTTCGTTGCGTTGGTTCGGGGAGACCGTGAGCGCTTTATTGAAAACATCCACGACGTCTTCCGCCAAGTAAGCGTCATTTCACAACAACCGCGTTAATATTATTTATTATAGAATTGTCTTGATTTGTATTTTTAGCACACTGACAACACACACACTGGTGCAACACACTATTATTATCATTGTTACGCGCTACTTTCTACGGTCTACCCTCTTCCTCTCTAAATAAAGCTTCTAGTGTAAAAACTCCTCTCTAATCTTCGCGGCTTCGTGGTACGCGTTCACGTCCAAGCCGCTCGCGTTCTGCGCTATCCGAACGCGTAAAACACCGTTTCGTAAAATAGAAAACCGCGTCGAAGTCGACGACGATGGAGAAGAAAACGAACATTTTTCGTACTCCCCAATCAAAAAATATAAACTCTTCAACTTCCACTTAAACGTCGGCGACACCGAAGACGCGTCGAAGGTGAGCGCGAACGCGTCGTCTTTCAAAACACCGACGGAATTTGATGCGTCGAAGCTTTCCAAAGTGCCCAAGACGCGCACGGAGACTTCGTACACGTTTTCTTTGTCTTCTTCTTTCTCCTCTTCTTCATCATCGCCGTCTTCTTCTCCGTCTTCTTGCTTCTCGGTCTCTATAATTTCTTCTTCTTCTTCTTCTTCTTCTTTGTCTTCTTCTTCTTCTTCTTCGTCTTCGTCTTCACGCATTTTTTTCTCGTCGTCGTCGTCGTCGTCCAAAGTCGTTTTTGTAACCACCATTTTCTTAAAGATATCCCGTAAATCTCCCGCGCGATACACCCGTCCACTGTTCACCATTTCTTCTTCTTCTTCTTCTTCTTTTTTTTCTTCTTAATCACACCACCTTTTTATTCACATATGGGTATTCACATAACACACGTGTTTATTATTATACTCGTACGTTGTTTATAAAAAGTATGATGCATATGAAGAAGAAGAGAAAATCCAACAACCTGACAACAACAACGATGAAAAAGAGAACCAAAAGTTTTTTTTTCCTTTTTTTTTTGAGTTCTCTTTCACGTGTGTGTTGTCTCCTTTTGTTTTCGAAAACGTTTCTTCTCGTTTTCGTGCCTTTTCGAAACAAATGCAAAAAAGATTCAAATTCGACACACAAGAAAGAGTCGACACACGTTTAAGAAGAATGGAATTCTCGCGGAGGAAATCTCCCTCGGGAGACGATCCAACGGAAAGAGGAGCGTGTTTGAGTAAACCCGCGACGCCGGCCAGCAACGACGGACGAGACAACGAAAATAGCGATTTGATTGTGTACCAAAACGATATCTTGCGCGCCGGCGACGACCGATGCGCGTATAAAGTGCTCGGCAGTTTAGGAAGCGGGACGTTTGGACAAGTTTTACGGGTACAGAAAGTGACTCAGAACGACGACGAAAGAAATAATAACAACGACAGCGACGACGCGGACAAAGAGAGGAATAAAGTCTCGGCGTTGAAAATAATCAAGAACCATCCGGCGTATTTCCACCAGGCGCACGTGGAGATTGGTATTCTCCACATGCTAAACACGAGGTGCGACCCAACCGGGGAGAAGAAAATCGTAAAACTTTTGGACCAGTTTGTCTGTCACAACCACTTGTGTTTAGTTTTCGAATTGTTGGATATCAACTTGTACGAATTTTTACGGAAGAACAAATTCAGAGGGGTCTCGTTGCGAGTGCTGAGAGAGCTCATGGTGCAACTGTTGAACGCTTTGGACGCGTTGAGAGAGGCGAACGTGATTCATTGCGACATAAAACCAGAGAACATTCTGTTGAAGTCGTTGTCGTCCACGGAGGTGAAATTGGTCGATTTCGGTTCCGCCTGCTTTCAAAATAGAACGGTGTATCAATACATCCAGTCGAGATTTTATCGGAGTCCAGAGGTTTTATTAGGAACACCATACGGGATGCCGATCGATATGTGGAGTTTAGGTTGCGTAGCGGCGGAAATGTTTCTAGGATTGCCGATTTTACCAGGCGCGAGCGAGTTTGATTTGTTGAACCGAATGTGCGAAACGATTGAACCGCCGCCGGATTCGATGTTGCACAAAGCGAGACATCGGCACAAATATTTCGTACGAGAGAATAACGGTAACACTAGTAACAACAACAACAACAACAGTAGCAGCAGCTTTTCAGATATGAATCTAAACTCGGAGTCTGATTCGGACATGATGAAGAATAAAAACAACATCGACGCCAATGGAAACGGAGAGTCGAACTATCGTTTGTTGAACTTACAACAATACGAAGAACGTTCGGGAAAACGAGCCGCCGTAGGGAAGAGATACTTCCACCAAAAGAAACTAGCTGATATTGTTTTTGGAGCACCGTATAAGGATCTCGGCGTGGATGGTCCCGGATCGAGAGAAAGAGAAAACGCCATCGAGGAACAAAGGCTCATGCGCGCGTCGTTTTTAGATTTCTTATTCGGGATGTTGACGCTCGATCCAACTTCACGTTGGACGCCAAAACAAGCGCTGTTACACCCGTACATAACGGGCGAGCCGTTCGATGCGAAGAAGTCGTTTAAACTACCGTCATGTATGGAAACTACATCGGAAGAAACGAGAAAAGAACATCAACGGAGCGCGGCGAAAATGGCGGCTGCGGTTTCGGAGAGCGCAAAGAGAGAAGTTACCGCGGCGAAGAAACCGAAGCAAACCGTCCAAACGCCGTTTCCAGATTTCGTACCACCGCCTTTGGAGCAACAACCGGTTCCCGCCGGCATTGCTGCGAATGCAGCCGCTGTTATTGCCGAGGTGCCAGCAGCACTTTCGGCGCAACAGCAACAACCGGTTGTCGGCGGTTTAGCCGCGGCGTTCGCTTCAGCTTCGGCAACTGCCACTTCTGTTGGAAATACAAACTTTTTGCAGGCTCAACAAATGCAAACGGCAGCAGCTGCAAACGCAGCCATGGTGTCTCAAGCCTCCCCTGGTCAAACGCAATCTGTTTTTGGCGTCGGAAGCTTTGGACAAAGTCCAGGCGGAACCCAGTTTTTGGGAAACCATTTCGTCGGTTCTCCTCACGCCATGAACTCCGCCGCGCTACATCCGTTACACTTTGGACAATCGCCACCGACTTCGCAAATGCAGAACTTGTCCATGCAACGACAGCACGCAGTTGCGGCGAAAGCAGCCGCGGCCGTTCAGCTTCCAGTCGTGTACGCTAGTCCTTTAGGTCCCGGTCGAGGGACGCTGGGAGGCGAGGCTTCCGCGGGCGGAATGAACACCGCGTCGGAGGCGGCTCGAGCGGCGACCGCGGCACAAAACGCCTTGAACGTAGGAAATAACAACTTGATTCGAAATAACTTTGGCATTAGCGGACAATACAAGATGCAACAAAGCGGCGAAAACTCGAGCGGCGGAAGCTCCTCTTCGACGTTTTCCGGCTTACCTCAATCCATGCCGAGACAATCCGCCTCGGGTGGTTTCGGTGGGTCTGGTAACGCCGGTTGGTGGGGGCCAGGTGTCGTTAGCGGCAACTCAGCGAGCATAAGCAACAAGGAAAAAGGTGCGTTCTCGCCCATGAGTCGCGTTTCTGGATTCGCGTCCCCATCTGGCGGTTCTGGTTTGAAAACTGTTAGAGAAGGCGGGGGGTACGTTCCAAACACTTCGCCTCCGCCTCAACTGAACAAAGAAATTGATATGGACGCGAACTGGGACCCTACGCTTTCGGAACCGTTGGAAGATCAGCACCAACAAAACAATAGTCAAACGACGACGACGGATTTGTACAAGTACGCCTCGAGCGCTCCGACAGGTGGTTCGTTCATGCAAGAGAAGAAGCGCAAAAGCGATCGATAAACAGTTAGGTACCGGTGCAATCATCGTATTCTTATATAAACTCAAAACTAAATTGTCGCTCTTTATATTCTTTCTGTACCAGTGGTACCATGGTACCATCTACGAACTACATAACCTACACATCTATCTCTCTATCTCTTCTTTCTACTATCATTATTATTATTATTATTATCATCATTATTATTATTATTATTATCAAACGACGAGCTTTTTCAGTTTGAACACGTCTTTCACATTCTTCTGCATCGCTTTGTACGGGACGTACATGCCTTCTTTTTTACCGCCTTTGTAATGTAAGATGCGAATGTCCTTCTTTTTCAAACCTTGGCCGTTCCCGCTCGGGACAAAATTATACTGATCCCCAGGTATCATTCGCACGGTGACTACCTCTGCACCGGAGCTCCCGCACACGACCGGTAAATCAATAACTTTCTTCCCTTTCGCTAACGATTGTACTTTTGAAGCCGGGACGTTCAATCCTCTCTGATACGCCGCCTGGTCCCCAGTAAATCCAGCCTCCTTCCCGCTTTTTTCTAAGTCTGACTTCCATAAATCCAACGTGTGGTCGCTAAACTTGGCCGCGCCGACGTACTTTCCTTTCGGCACAAACTGCACGCCGCCTTGAACCGGGTACGCTTTGTTATCTCGAATCGTCACGCCGTAATCGAAATTTCTCGTCTGAAACAAATCGCTCACGTCCCCGACAAAGACAATGTCCGTATCCACCATCAACAAGTCCGCGTTCCAGTCGTTATCTCTCGCGCGTTTAATAAAAGCGTTGTATAACTTCATTCTCTCCAACATTAACGCTCCAGTCCCGATTTTCGATCGATCCAATATACCCTCGAAGCGGTGCAACTGTACTTTATCCATTCCCGGTTTGCTCATATCGATCTCCGTTTCTTCGTCCGTAATCAACGCGACGCACGTTCCAGGCCCGTTAGTCATTCGCGCGCTTTCCATGGTGATGAACATCGGAGGTTCGTGACACCCGTTGCACCTCTCGCCTTTTTTCCGGTCAAACCCGCCCGGTTTTGTGGCGTAAAACGAAGCCACTATTAAAGAGCACTTTTTCGCCTCCTCGTTGATCGATTTAAACTGCGCGTGGTGGTGCGCATCAAACGTGTCCTTCTCTCGAGGGGGATGCTGATGATGATGACTTTGCGATGACACCATATTCGTTTTTGTTCTTCTTTCTTTTTCTTCTTCTTCTTCTTCCATCGTGATGGTATTAGGAGCATATCCATCACCACCGTCGTACCGGATGGTTTCTTCGTTGTTGTTGTTGTTGTTGTTCGAAGCAAAAGCCGATGATGATGACGACGAGAGAGAAAGAGAAGAAGATGATGATGAAAAGAGCATCCAAACGACAACCGCAATCATCACCGCCGTCAAGACGAGCGCGTTGTTCAACACCACCATGATGATGATGGTGATGCTTTTCTGCTTTTCTGCTTCTAAAACTGCCTGACTGATTAGTGTTTGTTTGTTTGTTTAGATTGAGGAAAAATGAGGAAGAAAAAGAAAAAAAAAAGAAAAAAAAAGACAGACGAAAACAGACGAGAACAAATTACAAAGGCCGCGCCCGTCATAAAAATCACAGACATATATAAAAGATGGTGAGGAATTCAATCGCGTACTATCGGAGGGACGAGAACCCGGTGAGCATGTACGGCGCTCCGTTCTTGGCCACGATCGTGACGTTAATGTTCGTCGCGTTATCGTATTTCGGATATAAATCCGGGTCTTCTTCTTCTTCTTCTTCTTCTTCGATGAGTGCTGCGAAGGATTACGCCGCTGCTGCCAGTCGAGAAAGAACGAGTACGACAACAAATCCGATGACGAAGATCGAAGAAGACGAGGATTTAGCGACGACGAGAAAGTATTCTTTGACGTTACCGAGACGCATGCACTTGCCAAACTTCTTCTCGAACCTCGGGAACGAGCAGCTAGAGCAGCAGCAAAGTTCACTTCCGCCCCTTCCCTCCGGGTCGAAACGGTTCCAAGTGTCCACCAACGATTTACTCTTAGACGATAAAGTGTTCGACGACCACGAGAAGAATCCGTTAGTCGGGTTCGCGTGTTCGTTCGATCGCATTCCAGGCGTGCAGACGCAGACGTATCACGTGAAATCATTCACGCCAAAATTGTCCAACCCGGAGGCGACGCACCACGTGACGGTGTTCGCGTGCAACGCGCAACGCATGCACAAAAAGTTTGGAACGACTAAAGGTACCTTTTACGGCGCGAACGAGTGTGGGACGTGGCCGTTTTACGGCGAACCGGATTCACCGTGTTTAGAAGTCGCGTGGGCGTACGATAAAGGCGCCGGTACGTTTTCGTACCCGACCGGGTTCGGTTACAAAGTTGGTAAAGGCACCGCGTTTGACGTGTTATTGACGCAAGTGCATTACTTGTACCCGAAAAACAAACCCGTGAAGATGTGGAACGACGATACCGGGGCAATCATGCAGTTAGATCCGTATCGACCGTCGGTTGTCGACGCCGGCGTGTTGACGATTATGAAAACGAGCATGGTGTTGAAACCTGGGCAAGACGAAACTGTGGTGCATTATTCCGTAGGTCCGGAAAATCAAGTGTACGCGCACCATTTGAAAGATGATTTCACGAACGGAGAAGAAGAGAACTTTGGCGTGACGTTGTTAGCCGCGCATTTACACGCGCACGATTTGGCCAAGACGTTTAAACTCTCCGTAGAATCGCCTTCTGGACATAGAAACGTCGTCAAGTACATCGAGAACTATGGTGGTTACGGAAAAGACCAAGACTTTTTCGTCTTGGCGAACCGGGCGAGAGTACGTCGCGAGGACAGAATTGTCATCGAGTGCACGTTTGATACGTCAAAAATTACGCAGCAGGTGAAATACGGGACCAATCACGACGAGGAGATGTGCGGACCGATTTTGATGTATTATCCGAAGAAGGTGACGTCTTCGGATTTAGACCAAAGCGGGTATTTTAGCGGCATTCAAATGAATTCAGTCATGGTTTAATTTTTGTAGAGAGAGACAGGAGAACGAGCATTTATTGTAATTTTATATGGATATACTATTATTTATCACATTTCGTTATAAAATCAGAACAACAACAACGACAACAACAACAACATAAAAGTAAAAAACCACTTCAAATGAGTGTTCTTGACTAAAACATATCAATAATGAACGTTTCAACACATACCGTCCGCATCTCGAACCTCCCCGAGCAGTTCGACGAGGACGATTTCACATCCATGTGCCAAAACATCAACCCGAAATCCAAAACTCGTTTTTTCAGAAACAACAACACCGGGGAGATGGATTTTAAATCGAAGAAAGAAGCCGAGAGATGCATCGAGGAGTACGACGAGATGGACATCGACGGCGGGTGCTTGCGCGTGGAGGTAATATCGATCGCGCGTTTTTTGTGTTCTCTTTTTTCTTTTGCCTTTTGTGTTTGTGTGTGCGTCTCTTCGTTATTTTTGTTGACCAAACTCCTCTTTATCTGTGATGAAAAACAGCTCGTCGCCGCCGCGAGCGCGAACAACAACAACACCTCGACGAGCCGCGAGCAACAATCGAACACGCCACCGACGACGTCGGGGCAGTCACCGTACTCTGGAGGTAGGAACGCGCGTCTTCTATCGCCCAGTCGTGGGCACGGTCAACGGAAAAAAGAATACCGTTCTCACTTTATCTCGTCGTCGTTGAAGGACGACGATGCCGACGGCCTGGAAGCGACGATGTCGAGAGCGGAAGAGGATTTGGAGCGCGATAGCGAAGACGAACGGAGTAATATTTGGGCGAACATAAAAGAAATGACGTTCAAGGATTTGAAAGTGATGTTTGAAGCGACGATTGGACGGAAGAGCGCGTATACGGAGAAGGATCGAGCAAAGTTAGAAAAGAGCACGTATGAGATTTTATCGGGGTCGTTGGAAGGCACACCGAGAGGCGCGCATGACGAGAGCAGCAGCGATGATGAAGAAGGAGGAATAGGCAGACGAGAAGAAGAGGAGAAGGAGAAAGTGTCAATGGGCTTGCGCTTTCAACAAGCAGTCACTTTGGAAGATTTCTTGGACGGTTACAACACACAGGTGAACTTGGCACCAAAACGAGTTTTGGCGTTGACGACGGCGGAAAAATCCAAGCGCTCGTCGTACATCAACTACTGGAAGCCGTTCGCGAGAATCTTCCGCGACGCGCTTTCTGACTTCGAGACGTTGTTTGGTGATAAAGCTGGCGAATACATCGGCGAGTTCGAACTGGCGATGGAGGAAGCGCTCGTGCTTTCTGCCGGAACACTTGGACAGATTGAGAGCAAACAAACGAGCGAGCAAAAACGGTGGAAACCGGTCGCGTCAGCTTTCATTTCTGCTTAGGCAGAAACGCGCGAGACGATGCGCACGAGTTGGAATCTGAAAGGCATCATGAATCAGATGCATCTGAAGGCGAAAAAAAATTCGCAGCAGATTTCGGAGGAAGACAAGAAGTGGGTGCAGAAGTTCAAATGTCCTCGCTGCAAAACGACGATCAATCCAAGAACGAAGACGGCGTTCACGTCGAAAGACCAAGTGACTGGTCACATGACTCACTGCAAGAAAGTACCTGAACAGCAACAGACGAGACCGAAGGCTGCGCCAGGGAAGAGTGAGAAAAAGAGAACGGTGGATATGAGAGCAGAAGAAGAGGAAAAGGAAGCGGAGAACAAGAAGAAGGCGATACGTGTCATCGATGATATGCTTAAAAAGAAGCAGAAGTCGACATCGACGCAAATCCCAAAACGAAGCAGCACTTTATTGGACGTGGTGATGAGAAAAGAAATACCACCCGTGAAAACAATTGTCAACGGTGGTCCGCTGCCGGTTATTCCAAAGCTTACTGTCTCTTCGACGGCAATGGATCCGCCACCGCCGAGATATGTCCAGCAACAAAAGCAAACACAGCCAACACAACAAACACAACAAAAAGCCGACGAGAACAAACACTTGGACGATTTCAAGATTGAGATGCCGTTTGGATTCGTAGCCCCGGAAAGAGCAGAACCGTGCTTGCTCATCAAGACGAATGCACGAAACGTCACAGAAAGGGAACTGACTAACTTATTCCGATTCTTCGAAGGATTTCAGCACGTAACGGTTCGTGACGATACTTCCTTCTACGGCGCTGGAGGTGAAAAGAAAGTTATGCACGTACAATTCAGGGAAAAAGAAAATGCAGCGTACGCGAAGAGCAAAACGGATAAGTTCATACTGGACTCTAAGGATCCAATCAACTCTGTGCTCAATATTGGATACTTCGCAGGGTACACACCACCTTCCTCCGCGACGGCTCGGGATGCGCACAAGGCGACCACGACCCATCCAAGCGCCTCCGCGGATAATCCTCTTTCTGCAGCGGCAAAATTAGCAGAGCCGCCTGATGGTTTGTATTGTGATTTGTGCGAGGTGAAGTTCTCAGGAAAACACCACAACGATGCTGTGATCGAGAACAATTGGTATCAACACGCAAAATCTAACTGTCACCAACAAAACTTGAAGAGCAAGAAAATTGAAGGCGCGGAGTATTTCAGACCCAAAATTAAGCGTCATCCTGTCACCGGTTCTATTGAGTTGCTGTGGATCTGTGATTGCTGCCAAGTGACAACGACACGTGGGAACGCATCTGTCTGGAGTGGGCACGCTTTCGGAAAGAAGCATGCGGAAGCTATGCGAGAAAAAAGTTTGTCAGCGAACGCGACGAAATCTACTCACGTGCAAGATCCCCGGTTGAAACCGAGTGAAAATCCCGACGACGATCTCGCGAAAGATAGAAGTCCTTCGAAAACGCCTACGGCTAGAAATACTCCAGTCTCGGGGCAACTGGGAGAAAGCGAGTCTAAGAGCGATTGGCTTCAATTTAAGGAAGCTCGCTTGAAGAATATTACGCCTTACGAAAAAGAAAGCACCGATTTCATAGACGAACTGCCGATGGATGGAGTGAAGAAAGTAAACGTGGAAGTAAGTCTCGATGGATGCGATGCGAGTTACTTTGACGAGCGGATGGTGGGGGATTTGAAGAGAAAGATTATGGAGGAAGATTCCGGTTTTGTGGTGAAAAAATTCAACGAGAGGAACGTCATTTGGTTATACGGAAATAAAACGAGCACAAAATCCGCTTGGTTGCGTACTCGTGAACTCAGGCACATTGCGGCAAAGTTGAGCGAACGACGGGTAAATAGCACGGGCATATGGAAGTTAGATGGTCTCAGAAACTTGGTTTCGAAAGGATTGATAAAAGAGTACAAACCGGAAATTACAGCATTCATTGACGACGAAACCAAGTACAAGAGAGACACCGATGGTAAAATAACAATCGCTGAAGAGATTGGTAACATACTGGGTATGCTAAAAGGATCAAAACATGTCACACAAAGACAAACAGAAGAATACCTTGGACAAAAACTCAAAGTTAAGTACGAGATATTAGAGATCGGCGAGGTAAAATTCACCGGGTACCCTGAAGGCGTCGCAAAGGCGTGGTTACTCATTCGCGAGTTTTGTTTTCTCGGTGCAGAAGAAGGGAGAAAAAGGGAAAGAGAGGCGCGAATAGAACGAGAACGAAGAGCGGAGGTTGTGAAAAACAAACCGGCGCGTAACACCAGATCGTGCCCGCATTACGATCCCAGAACGAATAAATGCGGTTGGGCGAACTCTTTCAAGAATCGCGGGCGCACCTCCTGTCGATACTGCAGAAACGAAAGCAGGTGAAGTTGTTGATTTTAGAGGAAAGAGAGAAAAAAGAAACACGAAAATTGTACAGCAGCAGCAGCGATAGCAGCGATAGCAATAGCATAAAGAAGGAGAAGGAGGGAAAGAAGAAGGGTAATGTAATACTGTTGTTTAATATATTTCTTCATGGTCATTTTTTTCTTCACACTTTTTAAAGAAAAAATGGGTGCGCGTCAAACACGTCGTCGTCGGTCAAACGCGAACGCCTCCTCTTCTTTCGTTTCTTCTCCTTCTTCGATTGAAAATAAAACAAAAACAACCACGCCGAGAAGACGAAACGCAAAAATGATGATGCGAATATTCTATCCCTCGGAGTATTTCGAAGAAGAAGAAGAAGAAAAAGAAGTTTACGGTTGGATATTTCGAAGCGATGTTGGATTTATGGATACAGACGACGACGACGAGTATGACGATGACGAACAGAAGAGAGGAGAAAACCGAGAGATTTGGAACTGCGTGGTGGGCGAAATTGGCGCGAAGAAGATTACGTTCGATTCCTCTTCCTATTCTTCTTCTTCTCAACTCTCCGATGATGATGATGATGCCGTTCTGCGAATTTTGTTCCCACGACGAAACCACAAGAAAGAAACCACAAAGAACGAGAACGGTAAGAGGAACGTTAAAGTCATCGAGGCGAAACGAATAGGCAAAATAATATTCAGAAACGACGATATCGATATCGATGAGCATAAAGAGTACACTAAGAGCGACGACAACGACAACGCAAACGACGCCGAAGTTTATTTCGTGACTTTTCGCTTAAAAGCGTGTTCCCACCACGTGCCGTTCTCGGTGAGCGTCGTCGACTCGAAGGGACGAAAGAGAGAGTTTGACGACATATTGTTCGTTTCGGTCGCTCGCGAGGCCATCGACGCGACGACGAATAATAGTAACGTGCATAAGAGTGATAACAATCGTCGTTCTCAGCACACAGAGGAAAAAAGAACGGGGCTAGATGCAATCGTCAAAGTGCTGTCTTTGTCTTCCTTGGCGTCCTACGAACGACAGCAAAAAAAAGCGAGGAAAAGTAAAAAAGGAACGAGCAACAACGCTTTCCTCACCTCGATTTCCTCCGCATTCCTCTCGCCGATGCATAAAGTCTTGGACGAGTACGAGCTTGTGCCGTATTTTTCAGGAAGTGGGAAAGGAAACAGTAGCTGGAAAGATGGCAAATTGAAACGGAAACCAATATCTGGCGTGAGCATCAGCTCGCGTTTGCTCGCGACGCGCGTAGCGATACTGTTGCGACGACGTGAATATCAGGCTCCTCTGCTCAAATCGATAGTCGCGTTCGCGTTCGATGTTTTCCTCGCGCGAGCATGTTTCGCGCGAATAGCATCCTGGGTTCAAATGATGTCTTCCGGGTTCATCAACGGCGACTATTTAATTCGCAACGCGAATTGGCTCGCCAAAGGTGACCCGTTGGGGGTCAAGCTTCACTTACCGCTGAGTCGAACGTTGAGTAGGTTAGCCGTAGTACTTGCGGAGGGATACGCCTCCGTTTTAGGCGTTCGATTCGATACCATCGTCCGAAATACCGATGAACGCCTGTGGTTCCTCGGTCTCACGACGCAACTCGCGTTTTTATCCGACTGCATGTTCCTATTCACCTCGCACGCCGCCGCGTTGCACGTGTATTCGAGTTTACTCATCACCGCTCAAGTTGCGTTTGGAAAATTTTGTTACGAGGCTGGTTTCGGTCGTCCCTTGCAACGACGGAAAGAAGAGGAACACACCACGAAGAGACAGTCCACGGAAAGTCTCGTGTTTGGTGTTCTTTTCGTGCCACCCATTTTCCTCTTCTTCCCGACGACGTTTGCGTATTTTGCGAGCTACTTGGTCTTGCACGCGGCTACGTTGTTGGTGCGAGCAATGGTGGTATTTCTAGTTTCTTCGCTGGAGAGCACAAAACGGTATTTTTCGTTTTCTTATGATGGTTCTGACGAGGATGGAATAGTGTTATTAAGAGCGGTAACAGTTTTGGGGGAAACAACAACCAATATTGATAATAATAAAATAAGCGCGCAAAAGCTCGTCTTGGTACAACAACACCGAGGGAAAAAATTTCTACGAAAATACTGCAAACACGTCGTTCAGTTTTGGTGGGGTTTTTCGTTCGAGAAGAACAACATAGGGTTCATGGGTTCATGCGTGAATGCGTTGCGTTGCTTTGGTCGTTTGCCGGTGGCGTCGTTGAAACCTTTTTTTGAAGTTTGACATGTCTCTCTGTATTACAAGTGCTTTAATTGTATTTGTGTAATCACGATAATGATGATTATTATTATTATGATGATGATTCTGATGATGATTCTGATCCTGATTCTGACACGTGTAACTCTCCGTGTTCGTATCGCCAAAAGGGTGGGAGAGTGCAGTTATTGTCGAGGAGGTATTGTAAACACTCGGGGTGGTTGTTCTCGTGCGCTTTTCGTACGGCGTCCTCGTCCCAAGGCGCTTTGGCGGTTTCGTGCAAGTACTTCAAACAGTCCAAGTGGCCGAACTCGGCTGCATTTTCACACTCAAATCCGCTATATTTATCATACTTACGCTCAACAAGATATTCGAGTATGTGGAGATGACCATTTTCAGCCGTCCAATTGGCAGTTATACAATTCCAAGGCGCTTTGACTTCTTCGCGTAAGTATTTGAGGCACTCGAGATGACCGTTGAAGGCAGCACATGCACACGCTCTCCAATCGATAGGACACTTATCTGCCACGCAATACTTTACCATTTCCAGATTACCTTGACGTGCGGCCGCATTAATCGTCATTTGATTCCACTTACACTTTTTCTCCTCTCGCGCCCACTTGAGCAACTCGAGTTTATTCGTGTAAGCAACTTGACGGCAGAAAGATGTTTCGCCTTTTAAGTAATCCGACCACAACGATTTATGCTCCCACACAACTTTCAAAGTCGATATCGACGACATCTCGTACACTTTAAACTTCTCTTTCAAATCATCCGCGCGAGATGATCTCTTCACCAACTTTTTCGTCTCTGTATTCACCTCGTACAAGAATTTAAGATCGGTCCCATTCAATCTCGGAAGAATGTG
>Ga0115000_10002072_pt1 | contig 17565 bp, 10 predicted proteins | sample ArcticOcean_MG_C_6_FD_89690 | JGI IMG/M metagenome (GOLD analysis project Ga0115000, IMG submission 89690) | Marine microbial communities from western Arctic Ocean - ArcticOcean_MG_CB8_128 | ecosystem: Environmental > Aquatic > Marine > Oceanic | place: Arctic Ocean: Canada Basin | collected...
AGACGAAAAGAACGCTCAGAAGCGGGAACGAAAACCGGGACGTCGTCGTTTTACGGTAGCACACGAAGAGAAACAGAATCACAAGAACGCGAAGAAAATGAAAATCCAGATGTCGTCGCGAATCTGGTTGTCGACGAAGTCTTAGCGGCTCTCCGGCACGACATCGAAACGCAAACAACTGGCGCAGAGAACGTAGCGGACGAAAAAGAAGAAGAAGGAGAAAGCGAAGAAACGACGAATAAAAAACAAGACCGCGACGACGAAAAAGGAGAAGAAGAAGAAGAAGAAGAAGAAGAAGAAACCCTCCATTCGCTCCTCCGCCCGCTCAAAGCGTCCTACCGCCTCGCGTTCGACCAGCTCCTCTCGGCGAAGGACAGCCTCAACGCGGCTGAACTCGTCGTCGGCGATTTGAGCGCGAAACTACACGACGCTTTCGTCTCCTTCTGGGCGGAGAAGAAAACCACCGCGAATAGTAGTAGTAGTAGTACTGCTACTCCTACTCCTACTCCTTCGCGACGCGCGTCAAAGTCGTCGTCGCCGCTTTCGTCTCCTTCTGGGCGGGACAAGGAGCCGTCTTCTTCTTCTTCTTCTCCTCCTCCTCCTCCTCCTCCTTCTGCTTCTGCTTCTTCTTCTTCGCAAAAAGTGCTTTTCTACGCGCAGTTGACCGAACAGTGGTCCTCCTCCTCTGCATCCTCCTCAAACCAACAAACACCCTGTTACTCGATTTGACCTCAATTTAGAATTTAGGGTTTGTATAAATCAGCTGCTTTCTTTCTCTCTCTCTTTCGGGATCGCTTTAACACTCCTTCATTACTTAATTTTCTTTCGACGACGACGACGAAGACGAAGAAGTAATAATACGGAGGGGATACACTGTGTCATCACAGAAGAAGCGTTTTTGGAGAGGCAGACGCGTTCACTCGCACACACTCTCTCTCTGTTTTCATATCCTCGCTCTTGTGAGTTGGAGATTTTGTTTGCTCTCATCTCCGGGGAAAAAAATTCAAAATAATAAGAAGAGTATTTCATCAGTGAGCGAAGGAAAAGAAGAAGAAGAAGAAGAAGAAGAAGAAGAAGAAGAAGAAGAAGAAGAAGAAGAAGAAGAAGAAGAAGGATACGAAGATGGAAGAAACGAACCGCCACGCGTCCATGTCGACGAACGTCCAAGGTTCGGACATCGTCTATAACACGTTCCTCGAGTTTCTCAAATCGGAGTTTCCGGTGGTAAATCCTGAGACCAACGAGTTAGAATCGAGGGAAATTTACGTCGAACAGCTGTACGAGATGCACGAAACGTCGAGCACGACCATGCACGTGAACTTTCACCATTTGAAAAATTACGACCCGGACGTGGCGACTGAGGCGGTGGAGGCGAATTTTTATACCTACGAACCGTTTTTGAGGCAAGCGGTGAAAGATTTTTGTCGAGAACACGTTCCGGAGATGGTTCGCTGGGGCGCCTCCGCGAGCAACAATCAAGGCGCGCAGGAGAAGGATTTTTGGGTGTCGTTTTCGAATTTACCGGGGACGAAACGGTTGAGAGACTTGAAAGCGGAACACGTCGGGCAGTTGGCGTCGTTTAGTGGGGTGGTGACGAGGACGAGCGAGGTTAGGCCGGAGTTGATTATCGGAAAATTTATGTGCGGCGAGTGCGGCGAGGTGATTCCAAACGTCGAGCAGCAGTGTCGGTACACGGAACCGACTATTTGTCTGAAACAGACGTGCTCAAATAGGAAGAAGTTCGTGTTGATGAAAGAGGGGTGTACTTTCATCGATTGGCAGAGGGTGAGAGTGCAAGAGAACGCGGACGAGGTGCCGGCTGGGAGTTTGCCGAGATCTATGGATGTGATTTTGAGACACGAAACCGTGGAGATGGCCAGGGCTGGGGATAAAGCGGTGTTTACCGGAACGCTGACGGTAGTACCAGAGACCGCGCCGGCGAATATGGCCGGAGATAGGACAGAGCTGGGGAGTTCCGGGAAAGGGAGCGCAGCGGGGACGATGTCGACTGGCGTCGGCGGCTTGAGAGATTTCGGGGTGAGGGAGTTGTTTTATCGAACGTGCTTCGTGGCACATTCTGTCGTTAACGTAGCTGGGCCAACGGCTGGTGGGAACGAAAACGTGTCCGCGAATACCGGAGTGAACATCCGAGGTGGAGACGACGAGAAGGAGGTTGTGAACTCGTTCACGCAAGAACAGTTGAACGACATCGAACGCATGTCGAAAGACCCGAAAATTTACGAAAAGTTTGTTCGCTCGATCGCGCCAACCGTCCACGGGCACTTGGACATTAAAAGAGCCATTGCTTTGATGTTATTTGGTGGAGTGCACAAAATAACAAAACAAGGTGGGACGAATCTAAGAGGCGATATCAATGTTTTAGTCGTCGGAGATCCGTCGTGCGCGAAATCGCAATTTTTGAAATACGTCACCGCATTTCTCCCTCGCGCGGTGTATACGTCTGGTAAATCGTCCTCGGCAGCGGGTTTAACCGCAACAGTCGGGAAGGATATGGAAACTGGGGAATATTGCATCGAGGCTGGAGCCTTGATGTTGGCGGATAATGGGATTTGTTGCATCGACGAGTTTGATAAGATGGAAGTGAAAGATCAAGTGGCCATTCATGAAGCCATGGAACAACAAACGATTTCCATTTCTAAAGCCGGTATCAACGCCACGTTGAACGCGCGAACATCTATTTTAGCCGCCGCGAACCCGTTGGGTGGTAGATACGATAAATCGAAAAAGTTGAAACATAACTTGGCGTTGCCTGCGCCGATTTTGTCTCGATTCGATTTAGTCCACGTGATGATTGACGAACCGGACGATTACAGAGACCACATGCTCGCGAGACACATCGTCTCGTTGCACAGGATGAAAGAAAAAGCCATCGAAGTAGATTTCACGCTAGAGCAATTGCAAAGGTACATCCGTTACTCGCGATGTATTAAACCGCAAATGACACCAGAGGCACAAAGAGAAATCGTAGACGCGTATGTGAAGTTGAGAAGAGGCGACGCGCAGCCCGGGTCGACAACAAGTTATAGAATTACCGTGAGACAGTTGGAAGCTCTCGTGCGTTTATCCGAAGCGCTAGCGAGACTTTATTGTCGCGCAAAGATTTTACCCAAGCATGTGCGCGAGGCGAGACGTTTGCTTTCGGAATCAATCATCGCGGTTGAAGCCAGGGACGTTACGTTAGAGGAAGACGACGACGAGATTGACGAAGGTGCAGATAAAGGACCGATATTGCCGAGTACGATGAGAGCGTCGATCGCCAAGGAAGAGCGAAAGATGGAGAACGAACGCGAGGAAGTCAGAAGACGCAGCGACGCTGGACTACCCGCAGAAACGAATAGGGAACGTGATGAGAGGGAAGAGAGAGAAGAGTTAGGGTGGGAACGACGCGCCGATGATACTGATGCTGGGGTTAGTGGTGGTGGTGGTGGTGAAGATGATGACGGCATGGTGCGTGATAATAATGCCGCTCCATCTTCGCAACAGCCCGCCGGCGTGGTTGCCAGCACGCAAATCATCGCGCAAGAAAACATTCCTCCAACCGCCAGTAAGAAAACAAAGAAAAAGAGAACCATCAGCAGCGAAAAGTACCAAAGCGCGAAGAAGAAGATCCTCGGTCACATCCGCGAGAAAGAGCTCGAATACCCAGATCAAGATACATTGGGTGTAAAGCAAAGAGACATTGTCGAGTGGTACACGGAGGAGTTCGCCAACAACGAAGCCGACGCCACGGAAACGGAGAATCTCATGGACGAGCTCAAGCTGCTCAAGATGATCATCAACAAAATGATCAACGAGAATACGTTAATCGTTATTCAAGAAGCCCCCGAGCCAGCAGACGAAGGGGACGTGCCCATGCTACCATCGGCTGCAACAGACGCCGGCGAGGGAGACGTTGACGCCGAAGAAACCGCGCTGGCGCTCACCGAGGAACAAAAGAAGAAGCGAAAGCGAAAGAAGCCGGATTTGATGGAGCGAATTTTGGGTATCAATCCAAACTACTCGCACGAGTAGTAAATTATGTCGTCCGTCGTTTGGATAATACAATAAGAATAATGTACGCACTTTTCATCATCAGCACATCAGCAATACATCAGCTCCTTTTTTCAACCCCTATTGACGCCTACAAAAAGAGAGAATTAATTCCTCACACAAAACACAACTACACCCATCTCTCTCTTTCGTGACGATGATGCTATCCACCGAGAAAGACGACGACGATGAAGTAGACGACCTGAACAACAGCACGGACGACCGCATGTACGCCCGTCTTGCCTCTCTCGAAGTCGATCGCTCCATCTTACTCGAAGCGTTTTTGATTTCCAATTGGGGAAACAGAGAGGTGTTAAGATTACCGCCGAACGCGGAAACGGTGAAAGATATCGATTTCGCGCGAGTGGACGTGCCGAAAATGATGAACAGTTGCGAGAATGGGATTCCTTTCGATTTGACTGCGTGCGGGAGCTCGTTTTACGGTGGGAGTTTGCCGGTGAAAGAGAAAAGAGGAGGAGGAGGAGGAGACGTGCCTTTCTCGAGCAGCGGCAACGAACAGGAGGAGGGGGAGGAGACGGAAGACGGGTCGTCAAGAATGACGATGCCGACGGCGACGAAACCGCCACCACCCGAAAAAAGAGGAACAGATAGTACCAGTTGGAACGCGAAGAACGACAATGATCAACAAAATAATGGAATAAGGAGAGATGATGTCGGTAACGACGTCGCGAGAGACGACGAGGGGAATAACAACAACGACGACGACGACGATGATAGTACCGCGGAGAACATACAACAGTTGCGAGAAACTATACAGAAAGAGTACGAGAATAAAGCAGACTCAAAAGAGGAACAGAAATTGGACGAGTCGCCGTTGGTGAAGTCTATGCGCGAACTTGGAGTTGGGTCGCCCGCTGCAACCGCGTCGCCAAAAGTAGGGGGAGAGGACGCCGACGAAGGAGAATTTCCGCGGGAACAAAAATCGAAAGAAAATCAGCAACCAGAGCAAGCATCGACGTCGAGGACTTCGACTGATAAGAGTTGCAGCAAAGAAAAGTTCCAAATCATGGAATTACTTTTAAAATCGGCACTGGATGATATCGTAGAACCGACGTTTTCGGCGTTTTCCGAGTCTGATTTTGCCGAGCTCGCGTTGGAGGTGTGGTTGTGTCGAATGCCGTCGTGGTCGAATGATGCCATATCGGAAGTCATTAAAGCTCTAGATATAGATGAGGCAGTAGGGAAGACGATTGCAAATATTGCGACGAAATGCCAAGGATACGCGCCGATGGAACCGGAACAGTCGGCGAGGACGCATTTGATGTCTATGAGTTTAGGTAATGTGCATCGCGCGACGGACATTTTGTGTCCAGAGATTGACTTTTTTACGTCGAGATCGATTGCAATTTGCGAGGTTTTGCGAGCGGCAAAGAAGATAGAAGATGAAAACTCGACGAACGGGAAAACCAATCCGTTTTTACCCGCAGGTGGAGGAGGAAATGGACAGAACGACGACGGACAAAAGCCAGTATCCATGTCGCTCATGCTGCAAGAACTCACGAGATTCATCTCCGAATCGAGAGGAGATGTGCGAGCGTTTTTTACTTCGCAGGAAGATTGCGACCAAATACTCGAAGCTATCGAGCACGCGCTCGATAACGTTGACAACGAATCGCACGGGGCTAAGATTTCATCCGCGCATCCGCCCTCCGTCGCGGCGCGAGCGTATTACCAACTCTTCAAAACCGCACTCGATCCTGTTGAAGAGAGATCGCTCGCGTTCGATTGCGAGGATACTCTGAACATTTTACAGAGTACCGTTCGCGTCGGGTTAGGTCCGTCTATCACGGAAGCTGCGCATAGCGCGTTACTTGTGCTCTTCTTGACTAAAGTTGCCACGGGGACGAATGAAGACGACGATTTAGATACGCTCGACGTTGACGAAGAGTTTGAGAAGCGCGCGAGTATTTTGACTCGAGCTGGTACAGAACTCGAGCGAGCGATTTTCTGTCGCACGGACGGTTACGACTATGTCGTCGTCTTCAAGAACGATAAGATAGCTGCGTCGACTTTGATGAAATTGGTGCGTTGGTGCGAAGCCGCAATTAGCGATTACATCTTCGATGTTTCTCCTCCAGCTGATTTCAAGGTCACCGAGCACCCTCTGAACACGTACGATACCGAAGCTTTCGCTGCGATACTGCGTTTGTATCGTTACGTTATGATTGCGCTTGGACAGAGCGACGATGACTTTGAGCACGCTCTGATGACTGCGAGCACGGCGAGTGCGAAGAAATGTTACGAACGCATTCGCGTACAAGCCATGGAAAATGAAGTCTCCTCTGAAAATTCGAACGATACTTTGGCGCACAATCCAGCTGCGGCTGCCGCTCGAGTTCTTGAAGTTGTCGCCTCGGAAGTTTCTAGAATTGCCGACGAATACGCCGCGCACGTCGCGCCACGCATCAAATCTTGTTTTTTTCCGTCCGAGTACGAATCGTTCGCCGCGAAGTCAGATATTCAGAAAAGGCAAGAACGCGCGGACGTGGTCTTCCCACGCGAGCTCGCAAATTTATTCGTCGACGAATTCACGTGGTGGTTAGAGTCCGATCCGCCTTTAACGACGGTAAGTTTGCGAGCGTTGTGGGCGAGTGGCGACGCGCAAGCCGCTTTAAGCGTTTGCTGTGACGCGGACGCTTTAAGAAGACACCAAAGAACATCTAATAACAATGATGGTGTAGCGATGATCAGAGCAACCGATGCTGATGCGGAACCAAGCGCTACTAATGCTGCGAGAGACCCATATGCGACCTTTCCTCAACTCAACGTAAAGGAAAAAGCCGCGCCGCTCATTTTTAAATGGATCGGTACCAAAATCGACGATGCCAACATTTTTGCCGAGCGCGCAGCGCAATCTGAAAAATGGACCAATGACCGTCGGCAGAAAAACCATCCAGCGCAAAGCGCGGTTGAGTTACTCAGACTCGCCAACGAAACTTTAGAAGGATTTTGGGGTTTGGGTATTCCGTGTTCGGTCTCGGCGATTCGCGCATTAACCGAAGGCCTCGACGGCGCATTTCAAAAGTACGCCAGCGAGCTCTTAAAAGACGTTGGAGATGTGAAAGACGGGGTCGAGCTACCGGAGAAACCGCGCCTGACGAGATATAAAAACGATATCGTCGACAAGATGCAACAAGACGCTTTAGATAGTATTAAACGGCGTAAATGGGTATCAGAAAACGCGCAGTCGTTAGACGCGACATCTCACTCATACTGCGCCAAGTTATCGGCTTTAGATTTCATATTGGATGAACTAGAGAACGGATCCATCGAGCGGGATCTACCCAACAGATGGATTCGCATGCAGCGCGATTGCGTGGCGTTAACAAATGGATTAGTCGACGAGAACAACAACATTAACGGCGAAGAGGATGGTGACCACCTAGACGACTTTGAAGCCTCGAAATGGCTCGAGGACGTTTTCGCCTCTGCGCGCCAAGCTCTGGCGTCAACTATTGATACGCTCTCGAATTTACTCGCCGCTCGCATCGTGTTTACGAACATGAAGGAAATCTTTCACGACGGTGCCTATGTCACGAAAGATAAGAGTTTGTCTCGTTTATCTGTAGTTGTCGTTCCAGCTTTAGACGATTATATGGGATCGATTGTGTTTTCCATAGGTCCCAGAGCCGCCGCGAGATTGTTAGAAATCGTCGCTTCGGCCATGTTGCGCAAATTTTGCGAGATGTTCGTTCGAATAACTTTAGACGGAGGCCCGGGAAGAGCCTTTGAAGTCGCCGACGCGAGAGCCTTTGTTTTAGCGGATTTGGAAAGTATACGTGAGACGTTCGAGGCGAATGGCGATGGTTTGGGGGAAGAAGATGTGAGAGTAGTGATGAAAGAAGCCGAGCACATCGCTGCAACCATGGCCTCGGAAACCGATCCGTTGATTAAAGCAATAGAAAATAACGAAGGCGCGAATCCCACGCAACAGGAGATTATGTTTCGCGTCTTGTGTCATCGAGCGGAACACGCGGCGTCGAAGTTTTTGAAAATTAACGCTAAGTTGCCGAAGAAATAGTTTAGCTCATTTAGAGTGTATTAATATATGTGTTCGTATGATGTTGCATGACAAAAGTACAGTGTACGAGTACCCAGTACAAGTTCTTTTTCTAAAGTAGTTTTTCATTGTTTTTTAAATCTCATGTTATTAACCAGCGACCATGGTTTGCTTGACCCCTTCCACCTCGATCGGTTTCGACAGCGCTTGGAAGCAGTTCAAAATTGGCTTCTCGCCTTTTGAGATATCCGCTTGGTTCCACCAATCCTTGTACGCGCACATGTTCCCGGCGGTAAACGCATCCACCATGTCTGCTCCGTACGTCGCTATGAAATTATGCGCCTTTTTAATAAAGCTCTGAGTGATGACGTACGATTGCAACCCACTCAACGCGCTCGCGCGAGTGTTCATCTTATAAATGTCAATCTTTGCGAACGCTCCGTTTGGACCTCTCACTCCGACGCTCTTAAAGTGTGGCCCTTCAAACCCGGGTTCTCGCATGAAGTTTTGCAAAAACAACACGTCCGCCTCCTTGGGCATGTTTTCCGTCAACGTTTGTACCGCCCAAAACGGCACGTTCGTCATCTTATTCCCATCTGACTCCATAATCCACGCGATTGGCCACCCTTGATCTTTTACCCACTGCCACTGATACAAGTGCGCGTACAAGCACCCGACGTGATGCGACAAACCTTTATCCAACGAAAACTGGTCCAACGTCCCGTCTGCTTTCCTCGTGTCGATGTGTTTCAACAATCCCATCAACTGGTAAAAATCTTTCACGTCCGACGCGAATACCGTCCCGTCTTTCACTTTCTTATGAAACAATTTCCTTATATCTTTCACCGCGTACTCCGCGTTCGCGATATCTTTCGGCCATTTCTTGGCATCAATCCCTATCGAAATACTCACCGTCTCCGCCAAATCTTCGTAATTCACTCTCGTTTCCCCGGCTAAAGTTTCAATCGTTCGTCGGACTTTCCATAAATCCTCGTCGTTATCTCGCAACGCGATGAACACCACCGGTACGTCTAACACTGGTTCGTACACTTCGTTCAACGGTTTGTACGCGCCGGTAACGACGTGTGGGCCGTCGCTGGATGACGATTTCTTCCCTAAAGTTGGCAACGGTGTTCGTCGTTCCGTCGTCATATCGTATTGGTGGAAGGTGTACGAATTCGACGGATCGTGATGCACGTCCGCTCGGTTGAACACCTCGAACGAATTCTCGATCGCTTTTTCAATCTTCTGAAACCCTTTCGATGGATTCATCGTTCCCAGTTGAGAAGAACTCGAAGAACTCGTCACGAGCGCGTGTTTGCTCACCGCGGCGACGCCAATCGTGCTCAGCGCAAAGAGCGCGGCAGAAATGGCGAAGAGTGTGTATTTGCTGCTCGAAGAAGAAGAAGTGGAGGGTTGTCGATCGAACGGTGCATTTTCCTGGATCGGGGCGAGTAAGTGCTCGCGCTCGGGGTTGTTTTTCGTCGTCATCGCGCGTGGTGGTGGTGGTGGTGTTGTGTATATGCCGCGAGCGCTTCTTGTGTTTGTGGAGATTTTCTTTGACGTTTCCCCGCGGTCCCTTTTTTGCTACGTATTTAGGGTTGTATATGAAAGTAAATGGGGGAAGCGATACTACGATGAAAAGAGTACACGGTAGTGTATATAAATATATATATAATGTGAACAACCTCTTTCTCTCCTTCTTTAATGCTCTCCCAGCGCATTCTTCTTTATCCGTGATGGTAACTTTTTTTCGAAGACGATGGCGAAGCGCCGCCGTGCTTATTAGACTTTTCCTCTTTCTTCTTACCGTTGTGACCCGCGCCGCCGGCGACGATTTCGTTGTCGTTGTCGTCTTTTTCTACTTCGCCCAGCTGATTGGCGGGCATTTTACGTCTCCCAATAAACGTTCCGGCGTCGTCTACTGTCATCATCGAGTCTTTCGGCTTCGTGAAACCTTGGCCCGTGATTTGTTTGAATTTCTTTTGCCAATCGCGTTCCTTCATCGGAATGTAGTTGGCGGAGTAATCGCCGTTGGTAAACACGACGTGTTCTGTCCCCCAACTCATCCGGTAGTTATCCACTGTCGTTCTTCCCATTGGTGCGGTGTTGATGTTTCCGTTTTCATCCAACGTGACCACTTTCCCGTGCACTTTTTTCGTCGACGCCATGCCGCCGGAGCTGCTCGTTTCCACCGGTTCCACGTGCTCCGGTAACTTGCTCCCGTCCGGAATATCAAAATCTAACGCTTCTTCTTCTTCTTCTTCTCTCTTCTTTTTGCTGCTACTTTTTTTATTGCTCTTCCCGAGTTGCGGAAGTTCTTGTACACGCGCCTCGCCTAAACTCGCGCTCATCATCGCTCGCACCTTCGGATGCGTCGTCACCCAATTCGTCGTCTCGTACGGCACGGATTCCGTGTTGATTAACCCGTTTTTCCACTGCGCTTTCTCGTACTTTTGGCCGTTGAAATAGACCTCGTTGCTTTTGCCTTTGTACGTTCTTCGATCGCTGTTCAGCGGGTAGGAGAAATGTTCCGCGTCAGCCTCCTCGTAACTGCCTCCTTTTCCTCCTTTTCCTCCTCCCGTCGTCATCATCATCGCAGATCCTCCGCCGGACGACGACGTAAACGACGACGACGACAGAGCCGTCGAGGCGACACCAAACGCGGCTAAAGATACCGCGCATCCCATCGCAAACGATGACACGATATTGTTGTTACACGATTTGGTCGCAGAAGAAGAAGAGGCGTGAAGTCCGCCGCGGGATTGGAAGGGGCGCGTCTGCTCCTCGACATCATTCTCGTCGGGAATCGCGTCGTAGTGCTTCGCCAGCATCGCCACTCGACCCATTTATTATTCAAACTTCTCTGGTAGTAGTCGTAAAAAAGTAGAAGTCCTCGTCGAAAAGCAGCGGCAGTCGGGAAAGGTAGCGCGTATCTCTTCTCTCTTGCGCGCGCTTTTGTGGTGAATGCTTGAACTTTTTTTCAGAGGGGCATTTCAAGTTTAGGGTGTAGGGTGTAGTGAGACGAGTTTTCCTCTTTTTAAAAAATACGAGCGATTCCTTTCTCCATACAACTACTACTAACAACAATGGCGGCATCATCGTCGACGACGGAAGCGGAGATCGCCACACTGACCGTGGCGAAGTTGAGAGCACTTTTAGATGCGAAAGAAATCGCTCACGAGAAGAAAGAGTTAAAAGCGGCTTTGGCGGCGAAATTGAAAGACGCGATGATGAAAGAAGAGGAAGGAAAAGAAGAAGAAGAGAAGAAGAAGACGACGAAGAAAAGGAAAGCGTCCTCGGGCTCGGAAGAAGAGGAGCCTTTAGAAGAGGAGAGAGGAGAAGAAGAAGAAGAAGAGGAGGATTCAGACGAAGAAGAGTTGGACGAGTACGAGGACGACGGATCCATGGAATGGCTGCTGAGAATGGAGCAAAAGATCGCGCGACCAAAAACAAAAAGAGACTGGAAAATCCGCGAAAGCGTCCTGACAGGTGGAGGCATGCCTGACAACTAAGAAAAAAAACATTAGATACGAGTACTCACAAAAAGACACGAGAGACACGCACAAAAAGAAAGATACAAAAGCGAGAGTGTAAATCTTTGCTACTTAAGGTGCCTTTAGTTACTTTACTATTACTTTACTATACACTCGAGTCTCTCTTTTTCTCCTCTCTCTCCCGCTTGGTTTCGGAAGACTCTTTTCTTCAAACGCCTAATCCGCTCGCGCTTCCGCTTCCATGCGAATGTTCAAGTCGCGATAATACTCCGGATCCGCCAACGCTTTGTAGCAGTTCAAAATAGTCGGCGTCGAATTTTGCGGATCGAACGGGTGCGTGTACTTTTGCATGTCATACATGGTCCAGGCGATGTTTTTCGCCTCTTCGTTGTTGTAAGACGTCGTGCACAGCTTGTTCAAAATGTACCCGTCGATCATGTCCGCGCCGTGTAAAGCTAAAAAGTGTTGGATTTCTCGACGAACGTGTTCGTGGCGATGTACGAGGCTAAACCGGCGTAGCCTTGTTGCGGATGGTAGTTGAGTTTGTCGAAGGAGTAGGTTTTGTGCTCGCCGGAAGTTGGGTGTTTGATTTCTACGTTGCGTCGTTCCACGCCGGCGGGTTCGTACGGATACAACTGCAACGTGACAAAGTCCGCGTCGCCGGGCATTTGTTTCGCGACGGACGGGATGGACTCCAAAGGCACTCTGGTTAAACCCAACCCGTCAGATTCTAAAATCAGCGCCTTTTTCAAACCTGTATCTTTGATTTTCTGCCACTGGTATAAGTGCGCGTACAGACATCCGTAGTGGTGGGATAAACCTTGCGAAGATGCGCGAAAGTATCCGTTTTGGTCTCGCTTTTCCACCTCTCCGATCCAAGGGAGTTCGGCAACCGTGCGACGTTCGGGAGGTAAATCGGCGTACAACGGATCGTTTTGATGAATGCTCCAAAACAAACGCGCGAAACCGGTTGCGTATAGCGCTTCTTGCAAACCGCTTTGCGGCCACGCCTTCGGGTCCACGCCTGGGGATTTCTCCGCGTGAATCAATGGAATCTCTTTCAAGCGCTCTTGCGTGCGCTCCCACATGGTCGTATCCGTATCTTCGCTATCCATAGAACCCAAGTCTAAGCGTTTGTCGAGCGTGATGACGAACGCGTGCAAGTCAGTCGCGTCCGGGATCGGCTTTTGCTTTTGCGCTTCAGTTTGGGGGTATACGAATAACGTCTTGCCGTTGTTCCAAAGTTCGTGCGCTTTCGGTTGCATGTACTCTCTACCGTCGCCGTCAATCAACTTCACGTTATCGGCCAAGATTCTAGGGATTTCGAGTTGGCCTTCTTCGTTTTGCTCGTCGACTCCAACATTCGCTTCTTGCGCTTGATGTTCTTGCGCGTATTGTTGTGCTTTGACTTCCTTTTCCTTTATCGGCACTTGCGAAAGGTATACCACCGGTCGATCCTGTCCTTCTTCTTTGCGTTCTTCCTCAACTTGAGCGTTGTCCTGTACTTGCTCCTCGGCTTTCGGCATCACGCCAGCTTCTGGTTGTTGTTCTGGTTGTTCTTGTTGCTGTTCTTGTTGTCCGTCTTTTTGCTCTTGCTGCTGTTGTTCTTGTTCTTGTTGTTTTTGTTCTTGTTCTCCTCCTTCTTTGCGCTCTTCATTCTCCGCGGCAATCTCATTGGCGGCTTCCGCAACTACATCCTCAGTTTTCGGCATCTCGTGCACTTGTTGATCTTGAGCTGGTTCTCCTTCTTCTTGCTGCTCGTTGTTGATGTTGTCGTTGTTCGCACTTTCACGAGGCGTCGACGCTTCAGACGAATCCGCCGCTGCCGCCGCCGCTTTGTTCGCGTCATCCGTATCTTCGCCCAACTTGGGTACCCACGATCGTTTCGGAATCTTTTTCCCTTCGTCGTCTTGAGCGGAGGCTATCGACTTATCCCGTAAGGTCGAAGTCATCTCTTTCACTTTGATGGACTTCAATGCCGACGTCGATGCAAAAGATTTCTCCGCGTCGAGATTCACGCCAGCTTTTAAAAGCATTTGTCTCGCGGCGGCTAAAATATCCGGCGTAGGCTTTCCAAGCACGCCGTCTATTTTTTTCGCTTCCGCTTCGCTACCATCAGCCGGTTCGACTTTCTTAACCTCGCCTGCTAACAGTAGCTTGGCAAACTCGATAGCTTTTGGCGACGGTTTGTCGTCCTCTTCTTCCGCGGAGGCCTCTACTTTTCCTTCATCCTCTTTTTTCTCCTCGCTTGGTTGTCCTTCTACTTCTTCTTTTTTATGCGTCGCGTTCTTCCCCTCCTCTTTCGCCGCGGCTTCAATCTCCGCCTCGGCTCGTGATTTTGCCTCTTCTTCGCTCTTCAAGAAGTTCTCCGCGATTTCGAGCAAAGACTGCGGCTGAGAAGGCTTAATTTTGTCATCTTCTTTTTTATCCTCCGTCGGCGACGAGGCGGTGGTAGAAGAAGGTTCAGAGGTTTCAGAAGAACCTTTCTTCTTCTTATTCTGCACGACACTTTTCTCCGCTCTGACCAGCGCGATCGTATTTGCCGTCATTTCTTCCGCCTCTCGTTGCTGCTTGGCGTCCAATGGCGTCTCTTCGCCGTGCTTCTCTCTCAACAACTTCGTCGCCGCTTCCAGCAACGCCGGCGACGGTTTCTCCACTTCACCGAGTGCCGCTAAAAACTCTTTCGTCTCTTGCGATTGCTCTTCTTTCGCCTTCTCCGACGACTTCTTCCAGCTTCTTCTCGGCATAGCGCCTAATCCAGCCGCCTCCGCCGCCGCAAAGGGGGTATCGTCCTCGCTTCGTTGTTCCCGTCGACGAGTATCATCGTATCCGCCTAAACTCGCCGCCGCTTCCTCGGTTTCCATCTTCTCAATCTCTCTCCTCGACGGAATCTTCGTCGTGTACTTCTGCAATAACGCTCTCTCGTCCTCACGAACGAGCAATCCGTTGAAAAAATGGTTTTTCCCGCCGACGGGTGCGTTTGCGGCGACGCCTTCATTGATCACCCCTAACTTGGCCGAGGGCAAGATACCACGCGGCCTTCGGTGGCCTCCAGCAACAGCAGTATTCGTCGTACCAACACTACCGCGAGGACTCGCAGTAGTCGTAGTCCCGGTAGCGATCGCGACCCCGGCGCCGACGGCTAACGCGATCGTGATGAACGTCTTCTTCCTCGACCAATAAAACGATGATGATGATGACGAGGACGCGGCTCCCCCTTGTCCTCCGTCGTGATTGCGGAGAATCAATCGCTCGCGTTCATCGTCGTCCTCTCTTCCAATCATTATGAATAATAAAAGCGGCAAAAGTCGCAGCAAAAGTGTTCTCTCCTTTCTCTTTCACGAGTTAATGTGTTTTATAATGCGTGTGTTGATTGTTATACTTAGCGCGCGCGTTTATATCTGTGTCGTGTTTTGCGGGGAAAATGCAAAACAACTCTCTCTCTTTAAACCCTGCACCCTAAACCATAAAACTGGTTTTCTGAGCACAACGAAGCATTTTCGTCAAACACTTGGGAAAGAGGAACACCATCATGACTCTACCTTTTAATCAGTACTCGGATGAAAAGGAGTCCTCTCTATTATTAAATCGCGACGATGGTAAAAGTAAGAGGAAGAGTTATTCTTCTTCTGTTATTCGTGCGGCCGTTTTGGGTGCGTGTGTGACGCTCGGTTCGCTCGCATTCGTGGCATCATCGTCTTCATCATCTTCCCGCGCCCCAGTGATGATGATGCGCGAAAAATTGGGCGACGCCATCGTGAGCGGCGAAGAGGCGCATTTAGGCACGCTTCCGAAGCGAACGTGGGGAAGTAACGGTGCGAGTGGAAGTACTAACGCTCCTGGCGATGGTGGTGCGTCGACGACGACGACGACATCGACGATTGATCATCCTCTTCTGAGTGTCGATCGGCCGGAAAAAGAAGAGCAGGATGATGGTGTTGTTGCGAGCGGGGAAATGACTTCCAACAACATCGAGCAGAAGCAGCAGCAGCAGCCCGTGGTACAACAACAACAAGGACCGACGAAGCCGCAAGCGCTGGAAGCGAGAGTGTGGCAAAAGAGCGAGTCGTTCGTCGAAGACGGCGAGGAGGAACGCGTTACGATGAAGGAACAACAACAACAACAACAACAACATCCGGAAGAGCGAGAACAAGAACAACAGCAACAACCAAACCAAGAGCAGCAGGTGGAAGAGCAGCCGCAGCAGCAGCGCGAGGAAGAGCAGCTGCAACCGGAAGAACAAAAACCCCGCGAAGAGATGGAAGTTTTAGAAGTTTTAGAAGCTCCCGCCGACGCGGTTTTGGTCGAAGACAAAGAAGAATCAAACGTCGCGGAAAGCGTGCAAGCGGAAGAAGGACCGAACGTCGTCGCGGTTACGAGGGAAGATGAAGAAGACGTTAAAGAAGTCGTTGTTCCTACCTCCGTAGAAGAAGTCAAAGAAGAAGTCAAAGAGGAAGTCAAAGAAGAGGAGAAACAACCGATTCCGAGATGGCGCTTGAACATGCAAAATATCGCGCACAGCGCGAGTGATGCGTTGAAAAGGAGAACGTCTACGATATCCAACGAGCGAGAACAACAACAAGAACAGCACGTAGTAGAGGACGGGAAAGAGGAAGAGAAACAAAGAATCGATGCAGAAATAGAAGAGCAACGACGACAAATTGACATGGAAAACGAACAAAAACGAAAAGAAGTAGAAGAAGAAGCGGCGAAAGTAGTTGAACCGGGAATGGGCGAGGACGAAGCTCCACCGCAAGGTGTGACGGAAAACTTATACGACATCGACAACGGAAGATACGAAGGCGAGGTTGTTCAAGTCCCGTTTGCGTTTTACGCCAACACGAAATGGGCCGGCGCAGATTTCTGGAAACACGATTGGGATACTCCGAACATGAGCGACGAGCAAAAAGCGAAACCGGACCCGACGAAATTCATGCCGGTGTTTAAAACCCACGGCGTAGATTCCGCAGACGTCGTCGTTACCGCTCACGCGACAAACATCAAATCAACTGGATGGGTTATCGTCGATTCCGCGAAGCGAAACGGTTTACAAGTAGTCATCTCGGGCAACGGGACCGACTTCCACGGTTTCGCGGATAAAATGATGGGTTTAAAAGCCGCTTTACATTCCATCAACGGCAACCCGATCGTCATCAACACCGATGCCAACGATGTCATGCTTCAATGTTCCGGCCAAGAATTTAAAAACCGATTCAACCAAGCGAACGCGGATTTCATTTTCGGCGGCGAAACGCAGTTATGGCCGGAAATCCACGCCTACTTTGAGAAAACCGACGAAATAGCATGGAAAGAGAAAATGTCCGACACTCTCGGTAAAATCGGCGCGGCTGGACCACCGGCGCAGCTTACCGGCGCGCACCCGAACGTCTGGGCCAACGCCGGGTCATTCATGGCGAGGAAAAACGACATGTTAAAATACATCGAAGAAACCGAACAACGCATGGCGAGACACCCGGGATCAGAGCCAGACGAGTGGGGAATGACGTGCCGCCCGGCGGGCGTCACCGACGAAGACTTTGCCGACGTCAACGGTTCCGGATGGGTCAACTGGTTCGACGACCAAGAGTGCTTAACCTCCTTCCAAATGCGACATTTGATGGATCGATCCTTGCGTCACAAATTAGATGCGGACGGGTCCATCTTATTTAGCGCCGGCGGCACTCCCATGGACCAAATCGGCAAAGACAACAAAAACATGGTCTTCCACAAAGAAACCGGCAAAGCCTCGTGTTTGTGGCACTTCAACAATCCGCAGGCGAAAATCCGCTTAAAAGATTTTGCAAACGCCTTCCCGGATAAATTCTTAACCCCGCACGGAAGAGAAGTGATGTTGAGCACCTCGGACGAACATCCGGGAAATCGAGACCCGGGACCTTCGTCTGCGGCTGCGTTTAGCGCTCGATCGAGCGCTCGAGCGGCTGCGAATTGAATGAAGTTATAATACTAAGAGAATGGGAAGAAAAAGAGAGAGAGAGA
>Ga0115000_10002075_pt1 | contig 17554 bp, 13 predicted proteins | sample ArcticOcean_MG_C_6_FD_89690 | JGI IMG/M metagenome (GOLD analysis project Ga0115000, IMG submission 89690) | Marine microbial communities from western Arctic Ocean - ArcticOcean_MG_CB8_128 | ecosystem: Environmental > Aquatic > Marine > Oceanic | place: Arctic Ocean: Canada Basin | collected...
CTAGGTCCTCAGCTGGAGCTTGGCCAGCTTGAGCAGTGATTTGATCAAGAACCATTTGTAGCATTCCTGGTGGAAGTTGATCTAGTTGTTCAAGAAACTGATTGAATTGAGTTTGTTGATCTGGGCTAAGATCTTCTACTGATACTTCCATCGTTAATAACGAAGGACCTTCATCCTCGCCTTCTTCTGCGACATATACGGCTACATCACCAAAGTCTAGGCCACCTTTCTCTCGCACTTGAGCAGTGGATTCATTTATGGAATCACCGATAGGCTCAGCACGACCACCAAGATGTTTCGCAAGGAATGCTTCTGTTGTCGCCATGAATGCCATATTGTTTTTCGGATTACGGAAACCATGGCCTTCATCTGGAAACACAATATATGTAACAGGCAAATCTGCTGAATTCATTGCCTCGACGATTTGATCACTTTCGCTTAGCTTAACCCTAGGGTCATTTGCACCCTGCCCAATAAGTAAAGGCTTGCTGATTTTTTGAACATGTGTTAATGGTGAGATGCTGTCAAGGAACTCAGGTTCATCAAGTGAACCAACTCGTGTTGTAAACATCGTAATAATTGGTGCCCAATATGGCGGTATCGTTTTCAGCAAGGTTCCAACATGCGAAGGACCAACAATATCAACACCGCATGCCCAGAGTTCTGGATCGCGAGTCATACCTGCTAGGGTTGCATATCCTCCATAAGAGCCTCCCATGATGCACATTCGATTTTCATCAGCAAATCCTTGCTCGACTGCCCAAGCAGCGGCATCATTAATATCATCTTGCATTTTTCCATACCATTCACGGTCACCAGAGTTGACATGATTCTTGCCAAAACCTGTTGAGCCTCTAAAGTTAGGGCTTACTACGGCATAGCCTCGATTTGCTAGCCATTGATGGAGAGGATTAAAACCCCAAGAATCACGCGCCCAAGGTCCGCCGTGAATTAGCATGACCAGAGGCAACCTCTGTCCTTCTTTATAGCTTGCTGGTAGCGTCACGTAAGAAGGCATAATTAAGCCATCTCGAGTTGGTATCTCAACGCCCTCCATTCCTACTAGAGGTTGACCTTCAAGTGCAGGCCATGTAGTAAACAGTTTCTTGCCTGTCTGGCTATCTCTATCCCAAAGCCAATAGGTTGGTACATCCTCGGGTGCTCCAAAAGCAACGACCCAAGTGCGATTGTCCTTCGTTCGATCGGTAATACCGAAATCCTTGCCGCCCAGTTTTTCTAGATTAGCAAGGTCAGTTGCTATGTTATTACTGTTATCAATAACAGTCATCTCGGGACGCAGGTAACTCACTGCGATTGCTTCAGGCTCGTAGGTATCTGGATTAGTAATACTACCGCTAATATCCGCTCTGTCTGATTCAAAGACAACGGTTGGATTACTTCCTCCACCCTCAACAGGCGACCACCAAACAACAGCTGCTTTATCACGGCCAATCGATGAGGAGCCATACAGTTTGTCACCTTTACGATTAAATCCTCCAGGCGATGTTCCCATAGTATCTTCTTGTTCAACCTTAAGAAACTCAAACCATTCGCCAGAATCCATATTCTTCATTTCAGTGAGCGAACCGCCATCTTCAGTCATGTTCATTCGTCCGCGAACATTCCAATCAGCATCAAGCATATAGCCAGCGTAGCCTTCATTCTCTTGAAGGAGTTCTCTTTCACCGGTTCTAGTGTTAACTATATAGAGGTCATGATATTGAGGATCGCGATCATTAATACTGACAACTAACTCATCAGGCCGCTCTTTACTTGCTCCTGATATTCTTGCTGCGACACCATCAATAGGTGTGAGGTCATGAATCTCAGCATCATCAATATCAACAGAATAAATATGATTGTTTTCATCACCGCCGCTATCTTTCGTGAATAACAATTGCTCGCCGTTCCATGAGAATGATAATCCTCCAATAGGACGATCAGTAAAGTTTGTTAATACCTTGGCATCCCCATCTATTGGTTGTACCCAAGCATTTAAAACGCCATCTACAGGAGCACGAAATGCAAGCATACTGCCATCAGGGCTTATGCAAACGCTAGAGCGTTCTGGATTTCCAAAAAGCAATTCGCGTGGAATAAGTGGTGTTTCAAAAGTAATTGCTGCGGCTGCAAAGAGAGCAAGAGGGTCCATGTATTTCTCCGGTTTTAGGGGGTAACTTTACTATAACGATTAGACATTATAGAGTAGAGGACAAATAAATTCACTGCTAGGTAGAGCTTTTTTATGTGTCTATTAGATACTTCGGGAAAGTTTCGCAACTCTTTCATATCCGGGCAAAATATTCATTTGTTACGTGCAAGACTCTTATGGGCAGTCGCCCCACGAACCCAACAGGGAAAGCAAATCGGAAACATTGATGACTAAGTCACCATTTAGATATGCCCCACCCCAGTTGGGAATGTTTAGAATACACTAACAATTATGGATAAATTATGTAAACGTATTTTAAAGTCATATTCAAATATGCAACTAGTAGCGGTCTTTATTGCTTTCACTTTTACGAGCCTGTGCTTTGCGAGGGTAGTAGATTCTACGAACACGGCTGCGAAGAGTGACACGCTGCGAGTCATGGTCTGGAATGCTCTACATGGTGCTAATGACGTTACTCAGGGGGCCGAAAAAGCATTAAAGATTATTCGAGAAACAAAACCAGACGTCGTACTGTTGCAAGAAAGTTACGACATCAACGATGAGCGCCCCAAACTTGGTGCGTGGCTTGCAAGCGAACTCGGATGGAATCAATACCAAGGCGAAAGCACGCACTTATGTGTACTTACTCCCTTAGAACTGGAAACTACTTTTTTTCACCATGCATGGCACGGAGTTGGCGCAAAGATACGTGATTCAAAAGGACGAGAATTTTTAGCATGGTCGATTTGGATTGATTATCGAGCATATATTACATATGCCCTTCGAGAAAACCCCGCGATTACTGACGAGGAGCTACTTGATCTTGAACGTGTTGGTTCAAATCGTTTGAATCAAGCCACTGCGATTATCAAACACTTGCGTGAATCAGGCCAACTTGAAGCGGACATCCCATTACTTGTCGGTGGAGATTGGAATTGCCCATCGCACCTTGATTGGACAGTGGATACTACTCGCGTCTACAAGCGGCGTAGAGCCCTGCCCCTTCCAGTAAGTCTAGCCATGTCATCAGCTGGCTTTACGGATACATTTCGAATGTTGCACCCAAACCCTGTACAACATCCGGGTGTTACATGGTCACCTATGTTTCGTTTCAAAGGAAAAGGCGAAGAACAAGTCGACCAATGTTTCGATCGGATTGACCGTTTGTATCTAAAGAATCCCGCAACGCCTAAAGATGGGCTAACACTTCAACCAACTTCTGCGCATGTACTACCAGTAGTTTGGGAAGACGAAAACATGGCAACAATCGATAGAGAATTTCCCTCCGATCATGGCGCTGTTGTTATTGATCTGGAGTGGGCAAAACAGTAATTAATCGATTTCTTAGTTTTGTAGCATCGCTAGTTTGTACCCTTCGATTATATTGATTGGTCTAAAAATCCATTCTTTGACCTAACAAGTGCTCCCCTGCTGTTATGTAAAACTCTTATGCAAAAGAAAACCCCTGGTTTAGTAGGGGTTTTCTGTGTAACTATTTATATAGATCTTAAACGCTTACGAGCAAGTACCCCAAGCATCTATCAGCAGGAGTAAATCAGAGACGCTAACTTGATTGTCTCCATTAAGATCAGCATCGCAGCTTTTATTCCAGCAAGCACCCCAGCTCCCAATCAGTTGCAACATATCGCTTACATTAACATGTCCATCAGCATTGAAATCTGCTTCGCATGCCTGCTCAGGGATCTCAATGACTAGGGATAAACGCGGAGCGTTTGTGTAATTATTTATAACCATGCTACTGGTTGAGGCTTGGTATGCTCCAACCATAATAAATTGTTCATTTTGAAGCAGATTTCGTGCAGATGTTGAAAGAGTAATTGAAAATGCTGCATTACTTGGCCAATTAATATTTTGTGTCAAGCTATTTGAGAACAGTTGTCCGCCAGTTGCTGTAGAGATCGTCCCGGTATAGTTATTCATAAAGTTAAGATGACCCCAGCCTGATGCTCCCGATTTTACACCGTTAAAAGAGGCACTAATAATAGTAGCGTCTTCAGGAATACTAGAGGTGTCGTATGTCCAAGCCCCAAATCGCTTGCCGCCCATGCAATAGCCGCCTTGAACATTACAATTTTTAGTAGATATTTCAGACGGGTTAGTAGTAATATTGACGAGGGAACAACAATCCATCATCCCGCTACCACTAAGAGTTGCGGAGCTTGTACTATCGATTTCTATGACCTCTTGATCAGCAACTGCAGTTGCACAAATAAATGCTGTAGCAGAAAGGAAAAAGATTTTGATCGTATCTTTCATAAGGGGGCTCTTTCTTGTATTTTAATTGACTATGCAATTATTTAAACAGTGTCTTCGAATCATAAAATAAATAAAGATTATCTATTTACTACGCACGGTCACATCTTAGGCTACTTTAGCACTGAGTGCAATCTAAAAGTGGGTAAAAAAACTGTAAAGTAGTACAAAAGCCCCCCCCCTATTTTTAAGCTAAAAAGTGCTCCCCTGCTGTTTCTTTGGCTATAAAGGCACTCTGATTCAGTTATGTACATTTAATTCTTGATATAGAAATAAATGTATTTATACTGAAAGGAGAATCTATCTAGGAGGAGAAGAATCTATGAAATATCAACTACTGGCAGCGACTATTATTACAACAACTGCATTGGCCGCCATGCTCCCGCATTACACAGATTGGAGTGGAACAAATTTTTCTGACGGTGGCGCTAATGGGAATCACTATGGTTCATCGTTTGTGACTACATACAACAATCATTCTGATTTACAGCTCGTCTCTGACGGCCAACCTGGTACTTATGGAACATGGAAGAGCGAAGATTTTCCAGGGCGAAACATTGTCGCATTTGAGGCTTCCTTTAAATGGAGTTTTAAGAATGATGGCGGTCCGGGCGATGGGTTTTCTTTTTTATTCGGTGATATGACAGACATGAGTGGGAACCAATGGGAAGGCGGCGAATATGGATTGAATCGCTTCACTACTATGGGATCTGGAATGTCTATTGGATTTGATTCCTATGGTGGAGATTCTGGTGTGTATGCTCGATGGGGTGGGCAGAGTGTTACATGGACAAATTTTGGAAACGAATGGTACAACCTTGGAACCTATACAGACTATAACCAGGCACTCGAAGATTTCTATCAAGGAACAGTTACTGTTACATGGAACATTGATACTGGTCTGCAGGTTGGCATTGCGTGGCCAGGGTATGAAACATGGTGGGGAATTGATACGGAATTATTTACGGGCTCAATCATGGACACTACCGACTTCAGTTTCGGCTTCGCCGCTCGCAATGGTGGAATCGACATGGATGTGTTAATCGATGAATTTAATGTTACCTACACCTATTTCCTCGACTGTAACGCGAATGACATTGACGATTCGAACGAGATCAAAAAAGGTACTGTTCAGGATTGCAACGGTAATGGAATACCTGATGCGTGCGACATTGCAGCTGGTGGATCTGATGCTAACAACAATAGTATTCCTGATGAATGCGAGTGCATTGGTGATGTCAATGGTGATGGCGTGAGTATTAATGTGCAAGACCTACTTGCACTCATTGGGTATTGGGGTTCTTCCAATAATGCGGGAGATATAAACGCAGACGGAATAGTTAACGTTGCTGATATCCTCATCCTCGTAGCCAATTGGGGACCGTGCAACTAAGCAATGTCTCCTGAAGAAGCGCGAACATTAATGATGGAGTGGGTTGAAAGTGAAGCACTTCGTACCCATATGGAATGTGTCGCTGCGTGCATGTATTCGTATTGCACTGGCGATGCGCAAGAGTGTGATACGTGGACTGTTGCAGGTCTCTTGCACGATTTTGATTATCAGAGACATCCATCTGTAGAAGAGCACCCTTTTGTTGGTGTTGAGTATCTTCGAAATAACACAGACATTTGCGAGGAAGTGATCGAAGCAATTCTTGGACACGCGACATACACTGGAGTGAATCGAACAACTGATATGGCAAAAACATTATTTGCTGTCGATGAATTGGCCGGCTTTATTGTTGCATGTGCATTAGTTCGACCAACAGGACTAGATGGCATGCAAGCTAAAAGTGTTAAAAAGAAACTGAAGAACAAGAACTTTGCAGCTGCAGTTTCAAGAGAAGATATAGCCGTTGGTATTGAAGAACTTGAAGTTGAATTGTCCGAACATATTGATCGATGTATTGATGCTATTAGAACTGCAGGCATCAATATCCATACGAAATAACTACTGCGCACTTTTTGTGTATCTGAAGCACATGATAATTACGTGGAATCAGTTATGTAAAACTCTTACGGGAAAAAGAAAACCCCTGCTAGGCAGAGGTTTTCTGTGTATCTATAGCACGTGATAATTACGTGGAAACGGGTTAGTTAATCGTTAGAGTTCCTGAGCCAGTTGCTGCTTGCCACCCACCAATTCGGATGTAATAGGTATTACCAGCTTCAACGGTGTAGTCAATCTCAGAGTAATACGACTGACAGCCAGTATCGCCATTCCCATCGCCATTGCAAGCTACTTGATTGTCGCAACTTCCTTCATATAAAACCATCGAGGTGTCGAAACTAGAACTATCACAAGTGGTAAAGTGAGTAAGACCAGAGGCTGTTGCTGTATATCTGAACCAAATATCTGCGGAGCCCTCCCAGTCCAAGAATGTGCCAGAACATTGTGCTTCATCTGGCTCAGGTGAGCTTGGCGTAGCAGTTACTGTTTCAAATGAATTTGCGCCATCTGATGCAATCAATGCTCCTGAGCATTCATCACCAGCGCCTGCAATTGGACAGTTAGTAGTGTCACAGGCAGTTCCATTGCCTTGGAATCCACCACCTTGTTCGATACATATGTTTGGCAATCCATACGTGCATGAACCATCATCAAAACAACAAGCGCCATTGTCTGGACAGTTGGAAAAAGCACAAGTTGAGTCATCACCGTTGTATTCGCCACCTGTTTGTAAACAGCCCGCTTCTGTAACGGCCTCTGAGCATCCGCCTTCTGGAAGGCAACACGCACCAACTGGGGTACAGTTATTTCCCCAAGCGTCAACAACTGAAAGAATGTCAGCAACAGTGACGCAACAATCTCCATTAACATCACCGGCTGGTTTAAATGAACCGTCACCACATACACCCCACGTACCGATGACTGTAAGTAAATCTGAAACAGTAACGCTGTAGTCGCCGTCAATATCTTGTGGGCAGAATCCAAGGCTTGCATTGCAAGGATCTGCAAGTTCGATTGCCATATTTATTGCTTCAACGCAATCAATAATTCCGTGTCCGTAGTCGTTGTCCTCTCCTGCTGAGCCTAAGTCGACGGCAGTGGAATATAAAATTTCTTTAATTGTTTCGACGTCGAGATCAGGGTTTGCTTGAAGCATGAGTGCTACAGCACCGTTGATATGCGGCGATGCCATGGACGTACCGCTATAGGATGAGTAGCCGCCACCAGGAACGCTGGAGTACGTGTCCACGCCGGGTGCAGAAATGTCTGGTTTAATGGCAGATGCGCCAGATGGAGTGCAATTTGTAGGGCCGCGTGATGAAAAATCAGCAATCGGAAAATTGGGGTTGTATGGATCAATTGCAGCTACGGCGCATGTCCGGTATTCGTCAGTTGCTCTGTCGCCAGGTCGACGTAAACCAGAAGAGCCCTCGTTGCCTGCTGAGAATAAAACCACACAGCCCGCTGCTTCAAGAGCGTCAAGATAGGTCCAAAATGTTTCGTCGCAGTTCGGATACCCGTGGCCTGAGGTTAAGCCCCAAGAGTTTGAGCAAACTCGTGGCATGTCCCACGCAGTTGCGGGGTTGCCGTCTGGATCGATAAACCACTCAAATGTTTCAATTGAATCTGCGACTGTTTCACTGATCGAACCCCGGTCAATACCTGCAGAAGTAATCCAGTGTGCGTCTGGTGCAACGCCAATGCCAAGTCCTGGCGAGCCACCACAAACACTGCCCATTGTGTGCGAGCCGTGGCTTCCTCCGTCAAACGGAAAATTATGGTTGTTGGTATACGGGTCAAGAAAAGCCCACTCGGGGTGGCCTGCGTATTCAGGTCGAAGACCAGCCCAGCGTGATGCGAGCGCTTCGTGATTCCCGTCTACACCAGTATCAAGTGTTGCGACGAGGACGCCTTCGCCTGTGTACCCCATATCCCATGCTTCAGTCGCGCGGATTGCAGTAATACCTGGTTCTACACCTCCGCGGTTGTCTGATTGCTCGGCTGGTCCCATATGTACTGGTGTGACTAATTCAATTGAATAATTTAAATAAATGTGAAGTACATCGCTTCGGTTTGCGAGTTGATGGATGACATCGGGGCGTGCATCAACACGAATTACATTTGAAATCCAAAACGGTGTAATCTTCGATACCCCTTGTTGGTTCTTCAGTGAAGCAAGAATTGAACCTTGCGTGCTCAGTGCAGTTGCTTGTAAAGTTTCTACGACAAGCTGATGCCTGTCTACAAATCGCATATTGGCTTGCGAAATAGAATCGGAGAGAGATTTAACATCCACGTGATCTACTAAATAAACAAGTGTCGAGACTGTTCCTTTTGGTCCAACTTCTTCCATGCGTTGCATAAGATTATTGTCTATGGTAGTTTCGCCATGGATATTGGTGCAAAGCGTAAGGGCCGCACATATTGATAGTAGTAGATGTAATTTCACGATTTTCTCTCCTTCTGTGGAATAATAATGTCAACTATGATTCTAAATATATAAATTAGTTGATTTTAACTAAGTTGTTGATTCTCTAATATACGTATAAACGAAGCGGATTCCTAACGTTATTCTTAGTATAGAGTCATTAATTTAGAGCAAAAGTATTAAAGTGATTTAAATGCACTAAATCAGCGCATCTCTATGGGTTGCCGCTAGTTTATCTGACCTTACCGACAGGCACCCCAGTTGCTAATTAGAACAAGAAGATCCCCTACAGCAACCACATCATCATCATCTAAATCGGCGTTGCATGGATTCACCTTATCGCATGGCCCCCATGCTTCAATAATTGCTAAAAGGTCACCCACCCCTACTTCTAAATCTTCATTCAAATCTCCAATGCATGTGTTCATTGGAGTTTCGTATTCAATGATTGCAGAACGCCGTATATTCTCATTGTACGTGTCATCAAATGTGTTTCTTGGGCTTCCATCGATATCATTAATATCAGGCATAAACTCATAGCCAAAGGCGATGTCGCCAATGAGCGTATCCATATCAATAGCGCCATTGCGTGCAGCAAAACCAAAGTTCCAATTCGAAGTGTCTACTCCATCAAAATGGGATGCTCCTTGATCTTGCCAAATGACCTGCGGATTATTTGAAGGGAAAGCAATTGAAATGGATACGCCATTTTCTTTTGTCCAATGGACATACATAGTTGCCATGTTTGCTGGGTCTATCGCTTGCTGATAATTACTGTACGTTACAGAAGAGAAATCAACACCCGCAAATGCAAACTCTTGAGAGCCCCATTTGCCAGCAATGCCATTCACGCCCTCTGCAGGATACGTTCTTGCACAAACTGATAGCCCGGCTTCATCTTCTACAAAAGCACTGATGCCCCATTCGCCGCCGGAAGTTCGTCCACCAGATGTATCTGATAGATCACCCCAAAGAAACGAGAACCCGTCGCCAGGCCCACCATCTTGATTCTTGAAACTAAATCGAAATGATACATTGATGCCAATGACATTTTCAGGTATCGATTCAGAAATCCATGTGCCCCATGTTGAGGGAAAACTATCAGCGACTAACTTAAGTCTTGGATAGCCAAAATCATTCACAAGTTGCGCTGTGCCAAATAACTCTCCACTTGCCGTTGGATCAAATAAGGTATTAAAAAATCTACTTGAACCAAACATGGCACCATAGTTGCCAGTTTCATTTGGTTCGCCTGGTGCCCAACCATTCCAATGTAGTGCTGACCCAGAAAGCCATTGCCATTCATCTAGGGTCTTGTAGAGACCAATCCATGGTCCATTATTCAGATAGGTCATACTCCATAATGAAGTGAAGGAGCCAAGTTCATCAAAAACCCAATCTGCTTCTTCTTCTGTTTCAAAAGAAGCGAGCGTCCCGCCTTGCTCTTGTGCATATGTATTTGCTTCTTCCCAAGTAATTCGGTTTGGAAAAATAACCCCTTCGTATGTGCTGCCATTACCACCTAAATCTTTTTTCCAAGTTGCTTGGTTAAGATTTGGATTACTCTCGAATTCTAAGAGTGCATGTCCAAATGCATCTGTTGCATCGTTCCAAGTTCCATCTGGATACATCATGCCAAAGGCTTCATCTTCAAAATTATTTGGTTCGCCTACGGCCCAGTTGGTCCATGCAACCGGTTCGCTAGTTATCCAATACCACCCGCCATCTGGCTCTTGACTCTCTGGCTCTTGGTACAGTCCAATAGCAGTTACTCCTCCAACAATAGTTGTATACATAGAAGTAGTAATAAATACCTGCTCTTCTGGAGAAGTTATTGTCGCAAGAGTGCCTCCGAAATGTTTCGCAACATTAATGGCGTCTTGGTATGTTGCACCATCTGCAAGTGAGTACATCGCATACCAGTGTCCATTACCGCCTTCATTTTTTGGCCACTCAACTGCTACGCTTTGTGGGCGATCTACGAAGTCACACCATGCAACATCTAGTTCGCCGCTACCCCACCCTGAGGACCCGCCAACTCGAATTAAATATTCTTGACCTTGCTCGCCATAGAAACACAGTTGACTTGTTCCATCGCCGCACCCATCTCCATCATCATTACAAGCTAACAGTATCCCATTGCAACTGTCATATACCGCTAATCTTGTATCGAAATTAGCAAGGCCGCATGTTGAAATGACAACGCCGTTTGTAGCTTGGGGGATGTGCGAAAACCAAACATCATGAACAAAATTCTGGCCTGCATCCATCGAAGCACATTCTGCAATAAGTAGTGGTCCATCAGTAGTTGAGTTTATCGTTGTGAAAGGGATTCGCTCAAGGCCAATTGGGTAAGGGGAAAAGCAATTGTCATTTCCCGGTAAGGCATTGCAGAATTCAACGGCTAGAACAGCACACGAGGCATCCCATCCAAATAGACAACAGTCAGGATTTAGATCGCACACGGTATCGCAGCAACTACTGTCATCGCAGCCTGGGCCATGAATAGTGCCGCATCCCCCTCCGCTGCCACAGATTGCAGGAATACATTGGTACTCGGCGCAGTTAGTATTTTCGCCGAAGTAGTAGCCGCCATTTGAAATACATGTGTCTATGTTTGTAGAGTTTTGGCAGGTTCCATCTTCGTAACAGCAAGCACCATAGAGCGTTTGATAATTCCCGCTTAGTGCTGTCCCGGATAAACCAACTGTTGTCTCAAGTGTAATGGTAAAGCCAAAATCGTTTGGCACATCACCAAGAATAGAACCCAAGTACATCTGGTCAATAAATACATTGCCATTATTGGCATCGAATGTCCCGCCAAATCCCGAATTTGAAATGGTATCGATAGCGCCCTCTGTATTGAGCAATAAACTGCTAACAACGTAATTAGCTTGTAATCTCCAAGTGGAATTAAAGTCCGCATGGCCTGCGTCATTGAAACTTGCGCCTATTGGAGCGGCGAGAGTTGCAGTAATGTTTGATAGATCAAGAGTGATATCTATGCAACCAAGAAACGAACCGCAAAGAACTTCATACTGTAAGGTTGCATTTCCAAGTGAAAATTGAAGTTGATTCAATCCAACACTAGTAAAAGGCTCTTGGTCAGGGCTAAATTCAATATTGCCTCCGCCTGCAATAGGCACGACTTGTGAATCAGTGCTTGTTTCAGTTTTAGGCGGATCGCCAATAATGATAGAAATAGTTAGGTTAGCGGTTGAGCCATTAGTTACTATTACATCAGAAGGGACGTTGGCAAATGCAGGAACTGTAAAAAAAGCAAGCGCTATACTTGTAATGATCGTCGAGTAGATGAAAGAACTGAAACTTAATGTGGCTACAAGAGCAGTGTGGATAAATTTCATAGTTTTCTCCAAGTGCTTATTAGAACAGAAAGGATCTTTGAATACAAGAAAAAAATTAAACCACGCTATGTACAATAAAAATCGGTCCCCTGCTTCTATTATTAACGTCGTCTCTCATGGAAGAACCCTGCAATGCCTAACAAGACGATTGTTCCTGGCGCTGGTACCCAGCCAAAATATTGATCTCTAGCAACAAAGGTTTGAAAGTCCCCCTTCTTACCTTGCAGGTTAAGAGAACCAGATATTTGAGAGTCCCATCCATACGTAGTAAATTGACCAATGAGAACACGTAAATCATCACCGGCCATTACTTGAATATCATTTGGTGTTGCAAACCACACTCCATTATCAGTTTCAATATTCCCGCCATTTTCAAATTCAGTCCAATCAATGCCAATATCTAGCATTGCATTATCAACTTGATTTTCGCTTCCAATAGTTACCCAACTGTCATACTCTAGACTTGGAAAGAGTGGAATTAAAGCAGGGTTAATACTGATCGATGTCGGCCCGCCAAAAGGGTTTTGGTAAAAACCATGCTCTGATCTTATGTAAAGAGAACTTTGGGCATCTCCAAATACAGCATTCAATTGATCATTGGAATCAGTGAATTCAGCATATAGACTCAGCGTCCATAAATCATTCCCTGCATCTTCATATTCAAAATAGAGCCCAATATAGTCTGACATTGCAACAGTTGGCAATGCGGCAAGAATTAGGCTTTGTGTCAATACTTTCATAGTTCTCTCCTATCTGTCATTAGAACAGAAAATGATTTTAAAATCAATAAAAAAGGAACTAAGGCTTATTAGGCGAAAAATCGCTACACTTCATTCAATGTTCGATTTTGATAACCCTAAAAAAGAAGCTTATGGGCTGGAAACATTATGCCAATGCGGTTATTCAAGAGAGTGTCTTAATCACGATTCACTATGCCCCGAGTGTGGAGAACTCGGTCTTATCCATGCAAATTTGAGTCTCAAAGAACATTGGAAATATGCAAACAATGCTTCGAAAACAGCTTTTGTCCTAGCTACTATTAACACATTAATCATTGGAGCATGTTCCCTATTCTGGGTGGATTTATCCCGGTATTGTGATATTTATATCAACTGATACATTAGATGGAATTAGATACGTGGCACTTTTGACATCGTCGGTTTTTTTGCTCATTGCTGCTTTTGTATTTATTATGGTTAAACACAAAAGCAGCCGTGTAGATAGAAGTAGTTAATCAGTGACAATCTTAAATGAATTAACGTCGTTTAGATTATTTACGTCAAATACTAGCCACTGTGAATCCATAGCAAAGTAGCTGTCTACTTCTTGTCCTAAACAATACACCATTTCATATTCTTTAAAATATGAGGTTTCATCGGGCTCACCTAAAAATGAAATAATTTGTTCCTTTGGTATGCCAATTACTTCGTATTTGTTGAGAAAATCTTCGACCATCCGAAGCCTCATAGAGTCTAGCGAAAATTCAGCTGGCGAATTTTTCCAGATAGTAGAGTCGAATTTAACTTGGTCAACTCCATCGTCGATAAAATTAAAATAGATGTAGATACTCAGAACTAGCAGTATGCCGATTAATGTTTTATATCTTGATTTGAATTTCATTGAGGATTTATTCCTATTTTTTGCGTAGCTATAACGCAAAGTGATCCGTGAGAAATTCAGCTCTATGCGTAAAAATATTCAGGACGTCTTTTTCAACAAATAATTTATTGATTATTGATCCGCCGAACACCCTGTACGTAAGTGAGTCTTCCATAATCGTATTGTTGCCGCTCTCAAAAAATCTATGCTGATGAACCCATTTTTTATAAGGACCTTTTAGTTGAATGTCTTCAAATAAATTAGGCGGTTCCCATTTAGAGATTAAAGTTTTCCAATTCAGGGGAATGCCTCTAATTTTTAGCTTATATGTTATTAAAGAGTTTTCGCATAAAGGAAGTGTTGGCATATCAATGATTTTAAAATTTAAAAAAGAAGGCGTCATTAACTCTAGATTTTTTGGATTCGAAAAAAAATCAAATACAACATCTCGAGGGCTAGGTATTTCAACCCTGGAAAATAACGTGAAGTCTGGACCATTTTTTATTATTTTTATAGACATGGCTGTAGTATACGCTTCGCAACTTTCAGCAGTTGTTTACGGACAAATTCCCCAGGCATCTATCATCATGAGAATGTCAGCTACATTCACTGTTCCGTCGTTGTTTATATCTGCTGCAGCTCCACTTTGTCCCCATTCGCTTACAGCAAGCAGAAGATCATTAACGTTTATTACACCATCTTGGTTGGCGTCGCCGACGCAAGTGTTAACGGCTGGATCTAGAATGTTATATGGATATTTAACAGCACGCATTATGTTGTCTTGGGTGAAGTGTTGCCAGGTAATCTCCCCCTCTGAATCAAGTTCTCTAATCTCTCTACCTGGACCATTTGTTGCAATAGTGTTCCCATTTGGTAAACGATACACACCACCCAAGTGATCGCCATAAAAATCATTGCTTTCATAAAAGAACACGTAATCTCCTGGAAGCGGCGCGAATGATTGGTTATCGTTTAGTTCATATGTGCCATCTGCAAGCAATGGGGGTATGAATTCAATGACATCAGAAGAGTTGTCATCATTTCCATTATTAAAGAGTATGAGATTATTTTCACCAGGCATCCCCTCGTCTATCCAGTTAACACCATGAACATTCCACAGAACGTGCTGCCCCTTTCGTTCGTAGTTATTTGGATTACCCCATCGATAAAGAATGTCCCCTGCTGGTCCAGCCGCTTCTTCTGTTGTGATACCGTGATCAATAATAAAAATTTCATCCAAACTATTTGAACTGAATACTATTTGATTAAGTTCTGGATGGAAATCTAGTGCGTTTACATGAATCCAGTCGCCGGTTGCTCCGCCACCCATAATGTTCCCCTTATTGATATCTATCTTTTCAGGGTGTTCTGAGATGACACCATAATTTGGAATAGAAGGACTAATGTCCTGAACAAGATGGTCCCACAAATGCCATTCCCAAACCACTTCGCCTGAGTCTAGACCAGTTGGCATGACTTCAACAATTTGCGTCGGCCAAATTTCTGTATTTAAATTTTGTCTGCCTGAAGCAATTCCTTCTGCCTGTGATTTTTTATCCCACGCCACTATCAGTACATTCCCATTTGGCATTGGGCAGATGTCATGATGGGGCATATTATTTTGATCGCCAAATATATAGTCCCAGAGCACTTCTCCTTCATAAGAAAACTTTTGGATTCTTCCCCCAATTGCCGGCTGGCCATTGCCAGATACTTTACAAGGACGAAGAAGTTCCCCGCCTTGCAAAAGATATGGAGTGCTAGCGATTCTGTCAGCGCCAATCCACTCTTGCAGTTGATTGCCTTCATTATCTATGAGTACTGTGCGGTTTGCGTCCGGCCCGTTGATCGGGTTAAATAGTGTAATACCATCGTATGGAACGACCGCAGTTGAAACACAAAGAGGTAAAATGAATTCTAAAATCATAGCATCCCTATTATGCATGGCTAGTGAAGATATTCCAGCAAAATCTTTTAAATAATGCCAGAAATCAGTAAATCAATTCGCTTGGTAGCTGGAATTGCTTGCGCCATATAAAGATGGTCGAGGATTTGCTTAGTTATCTCTTCTGGTGAATCGATTTGCATAGCTGGCGTCAGCCCTCTTGCGCAAGCTGGAAGAAGTTCCCGGTAACTTAATCGTTCCGGTAGCCAAGGCAAGCACCCTGCAAACAACGCTTCGACAACAGCGATGCCAAAGAACTCATGAGTTGCTGTAGACAGAACCCAATCAGCTTTTGCTAACCACTGAAGGTATTCCTCTTTTGACTCAACATATCCCATATGATCGATTCGCTCGCTGAATTCCGATTTGAATTGTTGCAATGCTTCAGGTACGTTACTGAATCCTTCGCCCAATATAATCCACCGCAAATTTAATTCTTCCGTATGCTCGCGCGCAAGTTCGAGTAAAGCTTCTGGCCCTTTATCGTGTTCCCATCGGTGAGGCCATACAACACGGATGTAAGTATCATCTGTGTTTTTAGTTGAATTATTCTTAGTGGGGAACTCAACTGGAACCCACGCAACAGCAGAGTTACTACGAACTCTTTCACCAATATCAGTGAGCATACTGTCTTTTGATTTTGCAAGAAGCGATTCCATGCCGTCGATAAACGAATCTAAATTCCATTTACTGTTAAAAATTGTAAGGTCAGCGGTTAATACGCTTTGCAAATTTGTGAATGCAAACGACGAGTCTCGTTTGTCTCTGCTGGGATATGCGATTTGGTTTTCGTGCATATAGAGAACAAGGGGTATGTCGCGCCACCCATTTGGTAGTGACGCTCGTAATGCAGCAGCATCGATGAGTGATGTGGTGAAAATGCAATCAGGGATTTGAAGGTCTCTAAAAATCGCTTCGTTAGCCATCTCCAAAGCACTTGTTGCCATCCGCCATTTCCAGTCACGCGCCGGTCGAGTAATCCATTCCCAATCATGGGAGGAGTGCTTGGTAAGTGTTTCACGAAATTGTTTGTGTGAACCGCCATCATATGATTCAAAAGCAAGGATGCGTGCCATCAGTGCATGGTAAGATATATTGATGCAACAAGATGTCATGGCCCCACTTTGTTCAGTCTTTCGAAGGTATTTACTCTCGCAAAATTTGAAATACACTTCAGAGCGTGCAGATATATTGAATGCAATCATCGACCAAGATGGGTTGTTTGAAGCTGAAACGCTGATGACTGCTATGCGCAAAAGCGATTACCAGGTTTCAAAAGCAACACTGTACCGTTCGATTAAGTTGCTTCGTGAAGCGGGCATTATTCAAGAAGTGATGATTGATGGAAAACAATCGCATTACCAACTTATATATGCTCGAAAACCAATTGACACAATGGTGTGCATGCGCACAGGTGAACGCATTGAGTTTTCTTCAGGTGAATTGATCGAATGGCGAGATGAGTTATGCAAAGAGCACGGCTGGGATCCTGTCGGGCACCGCGTTGTAATCTATGCATTGTCGCCTGAAGATTCTTGATCTAAAGCCCCTACACATTCGCAACTTCGTAAGTATCTATAGCTTGCTATTGCAGAGTAATTTCGCGAGTGTGCATATTTACATGGTTGAACTTCAAGAGAATTGCATTGCTTGGAATGGCGCTGGCGATATTGGAGGGCCACTCTATAGCGATAACTACGTTTTCGTCTGCAACATATTCATCCCACCCAATAGATTCTAGTTCTTCCTCGCCAGAAAGCCGGTACGCATCTATGTGTATTAAAGTTAGCCCATCTTCGATGGTGTACTCTTGCAGAATTGCAAAGGTGGGACTGCTTAC
>Ga0115000_10002080_pt1 | contig 17545 bp, 14 predicted proteins | sample ArcticOcean_MG_C_6_FD_89690 | JGI IMG/M metagenome (GOLD analysis project Ga0115000, IMG submission 89690) | Marine microbial communities from western Arctic Ocean - ArcticOcean_MG_CB8_128 | ecosystem: Environmental > Aquatic > Marine > Oceanic | place: Arctic Ocean: Canada Basin | collected...
AAGTTTACTCAATGGCATGTTGATAACTTAAAATATATGATAGATTTCCATTCTGGAATATCTTATGATAGTTTTGAAGTTTTAGAAACAGACCTTTACGGTAATTGGTATAATAAGTTTCAAATGTATGACAAATTTCGTGATGGGGAAAATTTATATTTTGATTTAGATGTTATTATATGGAAGGAGTTACCTAATTTATTTCGTAAAGACTTTACTTTATTGAATGATTTGTGGTGGAGAGAAGAAGCCCACACACCACTAAACTCTACTATTGTTTCATGGACAGGAGATGTTTCTCACATATGGGATAAATTTAAATCAAATGAAAAAATGTATCTTGAAAAGTACAACAAAGGTAGTGATGAATTTTACTATAGAGAAGTAGATTACAAAAACTATGATAAAGTTTGTCCTTCTATTAAAAACTATATGTATGAAGTACCACCAAAAGAATTTAGTATTTGCACTCTAGGTCAAATGCAACATATATTAGAACCAGGTTGGAATGGTTGGTGGTCAGATTTTATAATTCCGCACTATAAAGATCAATCGCCGATTTCAACAGTTCAAGTTTAGTCTTACACTTTCTCATTGCCTTCTTAGCTTTAACATTTTTAGAATCTTTAATCTCATCAATTTCAAATAAAGCAATCTTTAAAGCAAACATTTCATCTTCATTTTCTTCTTTACTAAAGATATAATCAAGTACTCTAGTTGGTGATGTTTCGTCTGTTTGTATAAGACCTGCTTCACTTGCAATTTCTAAACTTGCTTTTTCAAAATCTTTTCTTGCTGTTTCATTTCTATTATATGTATTTTCATGCAATTCGTCTATGGTTACGAACTTACTTAACAACTGAAATAGATGATGTTTTTCATCATACTCAATATGAAAAGGTGTTAAACTGTCTGCTGTTTCATTTGTTAATACTTCAATCCATGTTCTTTCATTGTTAGTAAAGTGTGCTGAAACTAGATGGTTTTTTAATAATTCTTCATTGAACATTTTTTCTATCCTTTATATAATCGTATAGGTCAATTGTAGTTGACCAATTTAGTTTGGTTAATATTGTGTTATCTGCTTTGTTATCTAATCTTTCAAACTCACCACCTATAGCTCTTTCACAATCAATTTTAAATGTTGCTATCAAGTCTAATAGATTGTAAGACTCTCCTCTACCAACATCAGTTACACCTTGATAATCACTTTTTATTAATGTATCAATCGCACTTAATATATCATTTACATGAATAAAGTCTCTTGTATGATTGGTATGAATAAATGGTACGTCATTTCTTAAAATTCTTGGTATCAACATATGTTCTCTAGCGCCTGGTCCGTATACAGTTGTAAATCTCATACCGACACTGTTTTTAGGTGCTAATTGTTCTAAAGACAGTTTACTCATGGCATAAGGATTACGCCAAGGTTCTATTGCTGTTGATGAACTTGCATATAGTATTCTTGTGTCTGGAAAATATTCAAATAGTCTCTGACCTGCAATTACATTTTCTTTCCAGTATTCTGTAGGTCTATCTAAACTATCTCTAACACCTGATAGACCAGCCAAGTGTATGACTAAATCTACATCATATTTAAGATCACAATTTAATAAATCGTTACCTGTTAGTTTGTCTATTGGGATTACTTTGTGATTGTTTTTTTCTAGATGTTTATGAAGGTGTTTACCTATAAATCCTTCACTGCCTGTTAATAATATATTCATAATCTTATTTATATCACCGTTAAGTGACTAGTTTTAAACGCCGGCGCCGTGCAATGTTTTTAAAGTACTACCTGAACTATTTTTAATTAACAATGTAGATAGTGTTTTCATTTCAGTTGAACTAATAGAATCATCACGCATTTGTTCTTCACCTATAGAACTAATGGCCATCATGTTGTTAGTAACTTTGTCTATAGAACCTGTAGTTATTATTTCTCCTGCTGAACTTGGAAAGGTTATACTCTGTCCGTTTAAAGTACCACTAACTGTCAAATTAGTCACTGTTACGTTAGTTGGAAAGGCAAGTGTTACTGTATCAGGACTTGAAACTGTAGCATTTATCTGATTACTTGTACCTAGAAAAGATATAGTATTACCTGGAGCAATTAACTGAACTGTTGAGCTTGCGTCTCTAATATAGTGACCTTGACCTGTACCTATTTGTGAAGATAATTCTACTACTGCACCTACAACAGACGTTGCCGATATACCAGCACTTGCTAATAAAGTTGCGTCACCGAAGTCATTTAGAGCTAAGTCGTTAAACTGTGTTCTAAATGTCTCTAACGTGTCCGTTCCTGATATATTCTTTATTGCCATAACTATTTACCTTTTTTTAAATCTTTCTTAATATCGTATAATTCTTTCTTTAAATTATTTATCTCTGTTACAAGACCTCTTACCATATCATTGCCACTTTCTCTAGATTTAACTCTTTTCATATATGAGTTATATTCTGATCTATTAGTGTTAATAATAGCCTTGGTATCTATGTCTCTTACTAAATCATCAAATCCTTGTACTTTTAATGTATTAGTTGCCATAATATTATATCGCTAATGCAATACCTCTTAAATCTCTTACTATTGGTGGATATGCTGAGTTTGTTCCTTCCATAACTATTTTTATTTGAAAAGTAGTAAACTCATTTAATCCTGAAGCACTATATTTGTACTCTTTAAATGTATTATCATCTTCAGCAGGTGTAACTGTTGTGTCTTCTAGTCCTGTACTGTTAAATGGTGTCCAGCCTATATCACTTATTAGTCTAGCTTCTTCGGAAGAAGATAGTCTGAAATAAACTTTTACGCTAGAACTTGATCTTACATTTTGCGTTAATCTTACATCTAAAGCAGTTGAGATATTATCTAGTACGACAGATTTAGTTACGTAGGCAGCTGCTGATGATGTATCAGTTGCAGCTATGTCTGAAACATAATTAGGTGTATTACCTGTTGTTGCTTTGTTAATTCTGTTTTGAATTGTGTAAGCACTAACTCTTTGCATGTCTAATACTGGAGATAATTTAGTGTTAGTAGTATTGAAAGTAAGATTTACAAATAAAGACTTACTTCCTGCTAATTCGTTTGTTTCATTTATTGCACTTGCAACTAGTTGAGGTGAAGTGAAGTAAATATTGTCATTTGCAATAGTTGATACTTGACTAGTCTCACCTGTTAAACTAAATTCTGTTTCTGAACCATGCACTGATCTACCTGAAGTAGGTCTCATGTTATATGCAATGCTTGTACCGGCAACATTTAATGTTTGTAAGTTTAGATTTAAAACATCATACAATCTGTTTTGTGTTGCTGTTACAACAGTACCACCTACATCTCCTGTAGCATTTGCTGTACCAGTTGTTGTAATATCATAACTATCTAAAGTTACGTTTGAAATACTTGTGTATGTTCCATTAATATCGGAATGAGCAAGGCCATTGTAAGTACCTGATGGAATACCTGTAATTATAACATTGTTTGTTGTACCATGCATACCGTGATTAGGATGTGAAACTGTAACCACACCACTAGAGTTTGTTGTTCTAATAGGATTAGTTTTTAATGTTCTAATAGGTAAAGCGTCATTAGTTAAAGTAACTGTACCTGTAACATTTTCAAATTCTGCTCTTTTGATTTTAAATTTAATATCTTCATTTTGTTCTGCTGTCCATGTAGAACCGTTTTGAGATTTAAACATAACACCAGCATAAGGTTGTTGAGAAATTGTTCTATCTGAACCTATTACTTTTTCACCTAATCTTCCAACATAACAGTTGTAATTATTAGTATTAGCCATTACAACGAAACAGTATTCTGTTTTTTCTTGTAAATAAACTGGTGAGTTAAAAGTAAATGTTGTAGCTGTTGTTGCGTCTGTACTTATGTTTACAGATGACGGATTTAAAGTTAATTCACTAAACGGAACTATTCTTTTTCCTGGGTAACCATTTACTACTTCTCTAATTTGTACTGTTACTGGAATATTGTCGTCTTTTGAACTAAAGAATAAGTCCATTGAAGTTAAGAATACACCACCAACATCATCTATCATAAATGTTTGTGCTAATGGGTCAGTCCAACCAATTGTCATTTCTGTAACACGTGTAGCAGTCGCTATTCTACTAACTGATTCAACAGTACTTTCTCTAACAACTAAAGGTTCTCTTGTAGAAATAATTTGATCTTGTACTGTTTCTAAAATACCTTTTGCGATATAGTCTGCTTCGCCTGAAGTTTCAACTGCCGTACTTAATACGTTTGTTGCTGAACTTGTTAATCTGAATACTCTTTGGCCTGCTCTCCATCTTGGATTAGAATTAACTTTTGGATCAGGAATTGCAAAAGTACCTGAACAAGCACCATTAATATCTGTAACTATATTACCACCTAATGAACCACCATTTGGTGTAACATAACTTGCTATATCAATGTTATCAAAGAAAGGGTAAACTCTTGTTAAAGGTTTTAATCTTGTAGCACTAAATGATAACGTTCTACTTCTTAAAAAAGGAACAAAACCAACACTAACAACTCTGTCGCCAATTGAATTTCTTACTACCTGTGGTACTATTGTTGATCTAACACCTGTTCTTGTTGATGTTTGATTACCAGTTTCAGTAATTTCGTGACGTGCATTAATTCTTCTACCTCGTCTAACGTTTCCTAATCTTCTACGGCCAGTTACAGTTGGTGTTCCTGTCCAGAAATCTTGCCATTCATTCCATACTGTACCAATTTCTACACTTTGTAAATTTGGATTACCTAAATTTTGTACTAGAGTATCAAAACCACCTATTGCATTAACAACTAATTCTGGCACTCTTTCTGTTTCTTTCCATTCGTCTGACGGTGGTGTTAACGCAATACTACCTGACCATGTGAATATGTCAAAAGGGTTTACGTTAACAAATTTACTTGCAAAAGGTTGATCAATTAAAGTTGCCTCTGTGTAAGGTAAAGTAATTAAATCTCCTGTTTTTGCATACTTAGCTTCAGTTCTATCTAAAGCAGTAATAGTAGTACCGTCATTGTCGCTTTCAATCAATTGTACGGCATCCTCATTAAACATTGGTCTTAACTCGCCTCTTGCCATGTCCATAGAAACCTTGTAGTCTAAATTCTTTACATCACCTATACTATGACCTGTGAAATTATCTACTATAAATCCATTCTTAAATCTATCAAATCCTTCTGCGTCTTGTACTTGCAAATTTTGTGCTTGTGATTCTAACAAAGATAGTTGAGTATAATATTCTACATTTTCAATTCTGTTCTCTAATCTACCAATGTCTCTCATTGTGTATCTTTTATTGTCAACTCTAGTAATCGTTATATCGTCTGTAGATAAAGTATATGCTGGCACATCTAAAGTGTAAAGGTGCATTGCACTATCAATATCTTTTGGTGCTTGAGGAACTAAAGCACTAGCACCCTCTGCTACCTTAAACTTACCGTTTTTGTCTAAAAAGATTTTATCTATTCTTGGTAAGTAATATTCTAAATCTGAAGTTATATCAGTACCGAACTTAGCAACATCTACAACTGAAGCGCCAGCACCATTATAATACTTATCTTGTTCACCTTTATTGATCGTAGAGTTATCATCAACTCTTGGTCTAAAGTCTAAACAATCTCTTAACTCAAATATGTCTCCTGTTGTATCGGAAGTATGAGAAGGAATATCTGCATAGTCAACAGCACCTGAATAACTATCTACAGTAAATACATCTCCTGAACCGTGAGAGAAGTAATCTACATTAATTTGAATTGAACCTGTTGGTGCTACTGCACCTGTTTTTAAAAATACTCTACCTATATCATAGAAGTTATCTCTTTGTCCATTATCTAAAGTAAATCTATCTGTAATATCAATTTCTCCTGAAGATGAGTAAGTACCAAAACCAGTTGCCATTTTAACAGAGTTTAATTTGTAAACATCAGCTACACTTAATCTCATACCACCTTGTTTATTAATATCTGCTAAACTAGTTTGATTTCTTGTATAACCTGTAACTAAAGATTTTGTTTTTTCTTCTACAACTGATCTATTGATTGTTGCTAAGATTTTAATTTTATGTCCTGCAAAATTAGAACCAAAATCTAACGTTAAAGATTTACCTGATGGAGAACCACCTAATGTAAATATTGAATCACCCTCATGGTTTGATCCTGTTAAACTCATAAAGTCTCCTACTGCACCTGTTCCACCTGAACCGGTTGTCATAATTGAGACCGAAAAATCGTTTTCTGTTAGACTTGTAAATGTTTCATTTGTACCTGCTGAAATGGTTGCGTCACCATTTGATCCTAATGTTGTTGCAAAGTGTCTTCTAACTTTAAAGTTTGTATCACTAGCACCTGAATTAGCCGTTGTTTTTAATGTCTTAACATTTTCATAAGGTAACTTAAATACGTTTATGTTTTTATTTGAATCTGTAAGTTTACCTCTATTTCTGTTTGAATTGGATTTAGTTGATACATCTGAACCACCAACAGTAGTTGAGAATACTAAACTAGTATCCGAAATAATTGCTTCAACTATTTTATTAACTGTAGTACCTGCGTTTGTAGTAAATGATAATTTGTCATTAACTCTTAATTCTGTATTAAATTTAGTACCAAAACCAGTAACAGTATTACTACTGTTTGCAATTGATATTGTACCTGTAATTTGTAAACTTTCTCCGTATGTACTATCTAATTTAGTGTCTGCTGTGTATGTTGGAGATCCGTCCATACCAAGTTGTTTAGTAGATGAAAAATCAAACGAAGTAACACCTTTGAAACCTCTAGCGTTTGCTTGAATAGTGGCAGTGTTAGATGAAATAGCACCTGTTATAGTTTCGCCAGGTGTAAATGTTCCTGATACACTAGATAAAACAACAACCGATTGATCTGCTATACCACCACTTGTATATGAACTGAAAGAAGAACCGTTTACATCTAATTCAAAATTTGAAGCAGTTGGATTTTTTACTGTATATGTATTACCATTTAATTGTGTCATACCAACAACGGCAGAAATTGTAACTTGTTGTCCTTCTTTTAAAGTATTAGACGATGTTATTACAACAGGATTAGCTGCTGTTGCGCCTGTTATTGTGTGACTATTGTTTGTTGAAATATTTTCGTATGTACCTGTAGCAGCTGAAGTACTACCTGTAATTTTTTCACCGTTAGTAAACGATTGATTTTTTGCAACGTTGATATGTGTAAACATAACAAGGTCAAATAAGTAGTGTTTGAAAACCGAAGCGTTTGCACTAGAACTAGCAAAGAAACCTGAAGTTGATGAACCTGAAGCATATTCAAATCCTCTAGACTTAGCACGGCCTATTGAATTTATACTAGAACCTGAACCAGTATTTTCTGTTCCTCTTGCTGATGTTTCTTTATTGTATAAACCAACTTTTTTGAAAGCTGCAACATCACCTGAAACAAATCCAACATCTGGAGAACCATATACATTATTAACATATACAAAGTTACCTATATCAAATCTAGTATTAGAATTATTTTGTGTATCAAATGATCTTGCTTTGTTTACGTCAACAAAACTAGTACCGATAGTTTCTATTTCAAAACCTCTAACATATGCTTTACCTGGTGCTAGACCAGCTGCAATTTTAGTTTCTAATCCACCATTTCCTGATGAATATATTCCTCTGTTAGTACCTGATATTAAATGTTCTCTTAAATCTAAATCAAAGTCTCTTACTGCATAGTCGCCTGATTCATCAAACGTTCTTCTTGCTAATGTATCTTCTAATATAGCATATTCAGTTGTTCTAACTTGGTTTTGTATAAAACCTTTTTTTAATCTTAATAACTCTACGAAACTTGCGTCATCTGTAGCAGTTAAAGATTTTTTAGCTAATGTTAAATCTATTTTAAATCTGTGAGCGCCTGGAGCATTTGTATTTGAAACGCCTTGTGCATTATCATTTAAAGTTGCGTCATCGTTTTGTGTTACAAAACTTTCTGTTACTGTTAAACCTACTCTGTAAGAAGGAGTGTTTGTATACTTGTCTAGTATTAAAACTTGATCGTTTACTTTAATATAAAAACCATTTATGTAATAAACACCTTCTTTAATTGAAGCTGCACTACCAACTGCTGTAGAATCAACTACTGCTGAAACAGTTGTGCCTGTTCCTTCAATTGTAGTTACGGCTGAAATTGTTTCGTTGTCATCAAAGGCAGTTTTAGTATTGTCTGTACCTGAATTTATATATTTTACAAATAATGTGTTAGGGTCAGTTCCATCTGTTGCTACTTGATGTACAACTCTTGCCTGAACACCTGAAGAAGCGCCTGTTAATGTTAAACCTACAAAGTTTGATAGTGTAATACCAACTGAAGCTGAATCTGTAAATGAAGTTAATTTAACTGCGTAATAGTTTAAGTCGTAGCCAATATCACCAGGTATAACCATAGCGCCTTGTTCAAAGACATGGTCTGATAGTCTCTCAATCTGATTCTGTAGAATAGACTGTGACTGTGTTAACTCTCTACCTTGTACAGCAAATGCTGGTCTAAAAAGAACTCTATGAAACTTTTTTGTTTCATTAAAGTCATCGTAGTAAGGTGAAAGATTGAAGTCTGTTGGACTTGGCATAATATCTCCCTTTAAAACTCAATAACTAGTTTAATATTTTCTGTTTGGTCTGTTGCTCTTTGAATAGGTGCTCTGTTTTCTATGTACAATACATCGCCAGAGTCATGATCTATTTCAGAAGCAGAATACCCACTTGAAAATACAACATTGTTAACTGTTGCCGAAACTCCTGTGTCTGGTGTTCCTGTTGCTGAAGACGTTTGACCTGTGATTACGTGAGTACTAGAAATAGCTGTTAAGTTACCATTACTGTCAACGCCAGCGTCATTGTGTCTTGATTGAATGTAGTATAAAATTCTGTTTGTTGCGTCCCATTCTACGACTTTACCAACAGCGCCTGTAGTTGATTGATTTATTTCTTCATCAGCTGTAAAAGTACCTGGAGTTGGACTAGCTGCTAGTCTTACTGCTTTAGTACCTCTTAAAGTTGTAGTAGTTGCAGCTGAACCTGAAGCTTTTGGATCTCTGATTAAACAAATTTTTCTAAAGTCATTACCAGCGTGGAAATCTCCAGAGTTTGCTGCTTCTGATCCTTCTAAATTTACGTTTAACATTACAAAGAAACCACCTAATTCTTCTACTGAATTAAAACCATGACCGCCTTTTGGAGAAATAATCACGTCTAATTCTGCACCAACTAAACTTGTTGACCCAGCAGTTACTATTTCTGCATTTGAAACTGTACCAAAAGTATAACCTGATCCTACGTTAGTCATAACTACCGAAGTAATAGTACCACCTGATACTATAACATTAGCAGCTGCACTTGATCCGTCACCTTTGATTGTTACTGAATGAGAGCCATCTGCACCACCTGAACCGGCAGATTTAATTTTTATACAATCAATTGATCCGTCTATAGCAGCTGAACTAACAGTTGAGTTAGTTGAAAGTCCCATAAAGTCTGTTGATAAGAAATTTGATTGTTGAGCCGCTGACATAGTAGTCATATATTTCCATTTGTAACCATCAGCAGTTGTTATAACACTAGAACTTGTACCAGTTGGTTCTGTTGTAGAAGCAGTGTTACCATCGTTGTCAATACACTTGTAAACATTTCTGTCTGTAGTTAAAACATAAAAATTAGCGTCATGTAAAGTTGTTGCACCACCATTAGCAGTATTTCTTAAAGATGTACTACCTGTAATATATTCTCCATAGTCGTGTCTGTAAATATCGTATGTTGTTCCAGTTGCCCAATTTCTTCTTGGTACTGCAAAACTAATATCTGAACTTGTAATTTTTTTAGCAGCTAATAGATCATCAAAAGTATTGAACTCTGCAACAACAGTATCACCTGGTATAATTGGTGCTGAGTCTGTTCCTTCGTAATCTGTACGGCCATCACCTCTTGTAGATGTACCGAAAGCTTGTGGTCTTGCTAGACCTAGATAATAAACATTTGGAGAAGCTTCCGTAAAAGATTCGTGAAACTGTTCACTGTTGTTTATTCTGAATTTTGTTGTTATAATCGCTGGCATAATTGTTACTCCTATTTATAATACTTTCCTATGAAGTTGTTCCAATAATTGTTTTTAATGTAGTACCACTAGAATTTTTTACTAATAGACTTGACGTATTAGATAATGATCCCATAGTAATAGAACCACCAGTTATTGCAACTGCATTAGCATTTTGACCAGCCATAGTACCTATAACTCCTAAAGCTATATTTACAAATTGACTACCGTTCCACTGTAAAATGTCACCACTTGTAATACTTGATAAAGTGACATCTGACATTTCAGTTATTTCGTCATTTGCTGTAATATTTGAATCAACGTATTGTTTTGTTGCAATACCTAAATTTTTTGTTGGGTTACCAAATACTGTAACCTCACCTGTGCTATCTCCTTCTAACCAAGTTGTCAAAGTAGAACCATCTGATCCTGCAATTATCATTGATCTAGTTTCACCGGCAGTATTACCACCAGCATTTCCTATAATGACATTACCTGATCCAGTTTCTACAGTTTGACCTGCATTGTAACCTACAAAAGTATTGTGTTGTCCTGAAGATACTCTTAAACCTGCGTTTGCACCTATAACAGTATTTTTTTCTCCTGTTGCGTCTTTACCTGCTGAATGTCCTACGGCTGTACTTTTTCCTGTAGATGTAACTGATTGTAAAGCTGCAAAACCCACGGCAGTATTATCATCTCCTGAAGTAATTGATCTTAAAGATGTTTTACCAACGGCAACGTTTTCTTGTGCTGAACTCAAAGTACCTGTCACCGAGTGACCGATCATTATAGAGTTTGAAAAGTTTGTTCCTTCTTGTTTACCAGTAATTACACCAGCATTTAAATTAGTACCATCTCCGAAAGCAGTATAGATTTCGTTAAAGTTATCGTTGATTAAATCACCACCAGCTCTGATAGTAGAACCTGTGCCATCATTTGGAGTTGAACCGATTGCTATTGTTTGTTTTGTCATTTCTATCTCTATTTATAGTTATATTTATACAGTTGTTTTGTCAAATTTTTTGTTTGTTGAATCATATTTCAAAGTATTACCACTGAACGATTCTTCACCTGGGAACGTAATATCTGTTGGAAAAGCAAAGTTGGTCTTTAACATGAAACCAAAATCATCTTCGTCTGCGTTGGTTCCACTTATCATATTAAATATTGCTGTTGTGCCATCTAAACTTGATCTGGTACCAGTGACTTTTAATTCATTTAATCTATTGAAAGTATTACCAGTTGTACCATTAATACCACCTGATCTGTTACCTGTAACACCATATGCTGTATTTGCAAATCTATTAATTGATTTAAAACTAGGACCACAATATGCAAATCCTTGATTTATAGTCACGCCTGTTCCAACTTTTCTTCTTACTCTTAAATTCAATCTAACACTTATAGGAGCTCTTGTTAACATCACGTCTCTAGAGTTATTTGGATTAGGTTGTTGAGAAAATTCTGATCCTAATGAACCATCGTCAACTGTTCCTGTTCTTCTACCAAATGAAGTTTGAAATATTAATTTCATTAAGTAGATTAGTGGTTCACCGATTGTACCAGTGTTTATTGCCTCTGCAACTTTAACCCTCAAATTTAATCTGTTTTCAATATCAACTTGTCCTGTAAAATAAAAACCAGAAGTATGCATTGTTTTTTTAAATGCGTCTCTCCATAAATTAATTGAGTTACCTACTTTTAATACATAAGAAAAATCTTGATAGTATAAACTATCTTGTACTTTCATAGTATTTTCTGAAACAAATCCTTTTTCATCAATAAATTTACCATCTGTATCTACAACAGAAACAACAGATACACTTGTTGTTGGTATATCTAATTTATTTAAAGTTGCACTACCACCACTTGCTGATAATGATTCATTTAGTTGAAAAGATCCTGAAACTGTTTTTAGTTTTAATAAATTAGTATTTGTATTCCAACTAGTAACAATACCCGTAGCACCCGATGTACCACCGGTTACAGTAGTATTAGTAGTAAACGAACCTGTCACACTTATTACAAATAAATTTTGTACAAATAATAATGTAGGTGATGGAGATTTTTCATACTCTATACCTAAATTTGATGTTTCTATTCCTAAAATTTTACCTATGTCTGTTCCATAAGATAATACTTTTGCACCTGTACCTCCAGTAGATGTTACTGTAACTGTAGGTAAAGATTTATATCCGTCACCACCACTTATTAAATAAATGTCTGTAATATCTCCTGTGCCTGTGTTAGTTTCTTGTACAAATTTGTCTCCCGAAATATGGTCACCGGAACATGTTTCATCTTCTAATATAATATGTTCAGTAGTATCTCCTGTAATACCACCATTTACAATTGTAACAACACCTGTGGCGCCTGCACCATTTGTATTAGTATTATTGAAACTTAAAGTATCTCCAATTACATATCCTGAACCACCTGCGTCTACAACTGTTTCAGTTACTTTACCTGAACCAACACTGTTGATTTGAAACGAAGCTTGTTGACCGCCACCTGAAACTGTAACTTGATCCTCTGTAGTGTAAAGATTACCATCATTAGTAATTGTTTTATTTCCTGGTACTCCAGTTACTTTTGCAATTATAAAGTAATCGTCTGTATCTGTTGCTGTACCTTGTATATCTTCTCCTACAATAAAAGTACCTATGATACTATCTTTGTTTACAGTCATTTCAGAAACTTCACTGCTACCTATATAAAATTTTGATACATTTTCTATTATTGACGTTGCTTTAGAAGTTTTACCTGTAATTGTTCTTCCTATTAATTTTGATGTATCACCTTGACTAGCAATTATTCTCATTACTGTTTTTGTGTCGTAATTACCGTCTGATACTTTTAATATCTGCTCTCTAGGGTAAAAAGTTTCAGATGTATCGTTGAATAGTATTCTAAAAAATAGTTCGTGCCCTTTTTGAGTGCCTTTTAAAGTATATAACGATTTAATATTTTTAATTAGATTTCTTTTGTCTATTCCTATAGCTAAGCTCTCTGGAATAGTTTTAAAAAACTCATTTCTAAAATTATTTAAGAAATTAGAGATTACTTTGTCAGGATCCTTAAAATTTGTTAATTGTTGAATAGTTTGAACAGGATTAGGTCTGTAACCATTAACAACTGCACTTGCATTTGACAAATTACCTAAAATAGTTTCTCCCACTTCAAATTTGTCTTGTGATGTTATGAATAGTCTATTTGAATCTAAATCTTCAGCTAAAATTGTTGCTGTCGCTTTAGAATTTTGTCCTGTTACAGTTTCATTGTATGTAAACTTACCAAAAGTACTTTCTTCTAATAATATCTTGTCATCTATATCTAATTGAGTATTTTCTGCACCAAGAGAACCGGCGTCTAGTGTTAAATTAGATATTGTGCCTGTTTGATTTTCTAAAGTTATTCCGTCTGTAGTTTGAATTGAAGTTACCTGCAATTCTGCAGCTTCCATAAATTGATAGTATGTTTTTAAAAATTCTACGAATTTAGGGTGATCATCAACTACAAAATTTGGTAATTGAGTTGGTATTAAATTGGATATTTTATTATCAAATTTAGCCATTGTTTAATTAGTAACTTGTTGTTGTTTGATAGCCTACGCCAGCTTCTGCTGAGCCACCAATAAATGTATCTTGTTCTACAGTTATATTTGAGTTTGATATGTCTATTTCTATTACTTGATTTCTAACTGGCACTATATCGTTTGAACTAGGCGATACCGTAATCTCAATAACGTTAGATACTACATTTCTAATATTAGATATTGAAGCAACGTTCAAAGAATTGATTGTTACTTGACCTGTTTTGTAATTAACTGTACCTTGTGTTGCATTAGCATAAGTTTTAACACCACTTACTAGATAATATCTTCTAACGTTACCGTTACTATCATCATCAAAAAACATTTCATTATCACTACCTGTAACTTTAAATCCAGTAGATGAAAGTACCGATGTATGACCAGAATGTGGATTATGTATTGCATTTCTAAAGTACATATCGTATCTTGTTGAAGACGCAATAGTAGGTGTAAAATTCTTTCTCATTTTAACTGTTGTGATGTTAGATAGTATGCTTTTATCTACATTGTCTACTAGACCTGTTAATTTAGAAAATCTAAAGACACCATCAAACTTTTGTAAAGTTGAAGTATTGTAATTTGTAACAGCAGTATTGATTTCTGACTTTAATGTATCAAGTGATTTACTTGTACTTTTCTTATCATACTTAGCATTAGTTGTTAACAGAATAGATGTTGTTTCTGGATCAATAATCTCTGGTCTAACTGAAGCAACGTTATAAGGTATTAAAGATTTTATAATAGACGCTTTAGTACTATCAGTTAATGTTGAACCTGAATCAGCCTTGATAGAAATTTTTACTACACCATAAACCGGTGTTTCATCGTCTTCTCCACCCCAAGCACTAATAGATAATGCATTAGGATAAATTGATCTAACTATTGTTTCATAGTCTGTAGCTGTAACTGCTCTGTCTTGTGCTGTGTATTGTAATGGAGCATTAAATCTAATTGACTCTTTAGTTTCAGGTTCTGCACCACCTTGAGCACTTGATTTAGTTGTTATAGTTACGTTTGAAAAACCACCGATAGTAGAACCTAACTCAAATGACTTAGCGTCATTAGCCTCTGTTTTGTTCGTAACGATATATTCTAAAGTAACTATGTTACCATCTTCTAATTTATTACCTATTACGTCATCACCGAAGTAAACTTGAAATCTACCTGTATCTGTTTCTTGTTTGAAGTAAACTTTAGATAAGTGATTTAGGTTTCTTAAACCTGTAGCAACTGAATAAGTATTTACAGTTGAATCTGATATTGAATTTTGTACAGTTACTTTTAAAGTAGATGTATCAGCATTAACATTTGGTATTACAAACTTTTGATCAACATCTGTACTGTCAACTGTATATTTGAAAGTAATTAAAGTACCCTCGTATATATTTACGTTTGAAAATTTGTAAACACCATCTACTGGTGTAATTGTAATATCTTCATTAGTACAAAAATTAAATCCTGTTCCATCTACACTTGTTGTGAAAGTTGTTCCTTTATTCATCAAGATACTTGAACCCGAAGCATTGTTTATTGTTATGTCAATACTTGCTGTTGAAGCTCTAGCTGATGATGGTGTATAACCTAATGCCTTTGCTAATGAAACTATATTTTTTCTTACGTCTGCACTGTCTAGATAAACTTCATTAACTAACATGTTAGCATTGAAGCCAAGATAGTGTGTATTGTATGCTAATGTATCTAAAAGAACGGCAAAGCCTGATCCTTCAAAATTATAGTCTGAAAATTCTGGTTGATTTTGTAAAAATGTTTTTAAATTTGATTTTATGTCATCAAAGTCAAAATCAGATACTATTAGTTTGTTACTTGCCATTTTATCTTGTTCTCTCTAAAAAAGTTTCTACTGTTACTGGTTCAGAAACACCTATTACATAAAACATAATTGTTAAGTGATAACTATTTCTGTCTAAATCTGGTCTAGCTAAAATTTGAACTAATTTAATTCTTGGTTCAAAATTATTTAATACTTCGCCAACTTTTCTTTGTAAATTTAGTGCTGTTAGAGGTGTCATTGGTTCAAATAACATTCTTCTTACATCACTACCAATCTCTGGATGAAAAGGTCTTTCAAAGTGAGAAGTATTGATTAAATTTCTAACACTTCTTTTAACGGCCTCTACATCTGTCAATTTATTAACATCACTTGTAACTGTATTACGACCGAAATTCAAATCTAAATCTGTATAGATTCTATTCTTTCGTTTACTGTTGTTTGTATTACTACTATCAAAGTTTGGCATTACACCATATATTTATACGTTAACCAGCAAAGATATTTGAAGAACCTGAAGTCATTACTCCAGCGTCTGTACTATCATTTACTCTAGCTATTGGACTACCACAGACTGAAACTGTTGAACTGCCTACATTGACTACTGCAACATGAGGAGCGCAAGGTGGTGATGGTGGGAATGGGTGGGAGACCGTCGGGTCACCCACTCTCGCTATTAAGATACTATTTGCCTTAACAGTACTTTGACCAGGCGTATTTAAAGTCGTTGTACCAACACAAATGTGTCCTGTACTCAAACTGTCGCCTTGTCTACTGATTGCTGGCATTATTTTCCCAATTCTTTTGCTGCTTTTGCAGCTGCTCTCTTTTTTTCTATGATTGCCGCTTGTCTTATTTTTCTACCCATAGGTATTTTTACGGAATCAGTAATTTGTTTGCCTTTTTTACTCATATATTCAACACCGATGAATTTATCTTTAAAATCACCTTGTACAGAGATAACTGCCTTCTTCAAACTCATTGCTTCTTTCTCTTTTTCGTCACCTGCTTCATTCCAAAATTTAAATATTCTCATTTTCTTCATTTTATAACTCCATTAATTAGTATTATCGTATTTTACTTGATCTTTCCAAGAATCGTCTGATTCGTTGTGTCGGCAATATGTACAAACTTCAGTTTTTTTCTTTTCTCCATAATTTACATACTTTTTTTCGCCACAATGACATTTATATCCACAATTTTGACAATTGATCATAATATTATTTATCCTTAAAAATTACACGACATTTGAGCTTGTCGTAATTCAGTTTCAGATAAATTTTCTTTATTTTTTAACGCTGATTCGCCTATTTTTTCTAAATCTGCCTTAATTTTGCAATCCTTAACACTTCTAGTACAAGAAACCAGTACAAAAAGAGAACAAATCACAATTATTTGAATTATTTTCATATTTTATGCTTTTTTTTCTTGACTTTACTGTATTTATGTTATAGGATGGACGAGTAATATGAAAAAAAACACTATAACAAAAGGAAACACTATGAAAAAAAAGTTAATTGAATTTACAACAATAGTTTGTGCTATTATTGGTACTCTTGCATTAGTTGGTTCAGCAGGTGCTGTTGAAACTGATCAGTGGATTGGTGCTGGTATTCTTGCAATGCTTGGTATAACAATGTTTATACTTTCTTTGTACTCACAAGAACTTTATAAGGAGCAAAAATAATGATTACACCAGAAATGTATAACGAGTTAAGAATACAAGAAGAAAAAGGTCAAGAAATGGCTGATGATAAAAACAAGTCTATTCAATTGAGAAAAGACATAATGAAACTTGCATTAGAAGAAAGCGCTACTGATTGTACTATCATGTGTGGTACTTTATTTGCAAAGTTTGGTGTTTCAATACATGAACAGATGGCAAATAATCTAAAGAAAACTTTACAGAATTTCTTTGATACTAGAAAGAAAAATGATTGTTATGTTCAAATGTCAGGTACATTACCTGATAATGAATACGCTTATGATTTTCACCCAATTGTAGATTTTAGAACGGAAGGAGTAGTACAATAATGACGATAGTAGATAAAACAGCAGAAACTTTAGACGA
>Ga0115000_10002082_pt1 | contig 17533 bp, 14 predicted proteins | sample ArcticOcean_MG_C_6_FD_89690 | JGI IMG/M metagenome (GOLD analysis project Ga0115000, IMG submission 89690) | Marine microbial communities from western Arctic Ocean - ArcticOcean_MG_CB8_128 | ecosystem: Environmental > Aquatic > Marine > Oceanic | place: Arctic Ocean: Canada Basin | collected...
ACCGTTCATATCCATCACAACTTTGATGACTCCACCGGAGTGATCGGAGTACATGTCGTACGCCTTCTGAACGTCTTCAAAAGCCATATTGTGACTCTTCAGCAAGCCAGGGTCAGCCCAACCACGCTCCTTGAGCGCAATCATCTCTCGAATGTCCTTAGTCGGCTGCGAAGTGGCAGCAACCTGCGTAGGAATAATCGTTGCAGCCTTGAACATGAACTCCTGATGTGGAAACTCAGCAATCTTGCCGGTAGAACCCGTCAAACTAAAGCTAATGAATGTTCCCCAGCGCTTCACAATCTTCAAACACTGACCGAAGCCTTCAGGATCACCAGTCGCATCAACCACAATGTCGATGCCCTCGCCGCCGGTCAGGTCTTCAATCGCTTCGTACATATTGTCTTTTGAAGGATCGACTGTATTCGTCGCACCGATCTCCAACGCCTTCTCACGACGAGCCTCAACAGGGTCGATACCGATAACCTGCTGCGCACCCATCTTCTCAGTGAGCATTGAGAACGATAAACCGATTCCGCCCTGTCCCAGAACTGCAATGCGTTTACCAGCAACGTTGCCCATCTGCTTCACAGAATAGAGAACCGTTCCAGTGTGCTGACACATCACCCACTCATCGAGTCCACCCCAATCGGGAACTGGAAGCACACGGTCGGGAGTCTGTACGAGGTACTCAGAAAGACCACCCATACCCCGTGTCGGCAAAACGATGGCTCGTTGACCTTCTTTGAGAGCATCAGTCTTCGATTCGACGATCGTTCCTGCAATCTCGTGGCAAGGTACTCCCAGAGCGAGTGGATAGTCCTCTTCAGGAGTTGCACCGTGGTATATCCCGTGTATGTCGCTACCACAAACCGAAGTGGCTTCAATTCGGATTTTCGCTTCACCGTCTACTGGAGTCGGTTCTTCCAGTTCGACAAAATCAAATGTTTGTGGAGCAACGAGTCGTGCAGCTTTCAATTTAATACAACATCTTTCGAAAAATGGTCAATATAAAACAGAGTTTTTTACGAGACGCAGGAAACTTTACACCCACCCAACGCAGCAAACAATCACCAATTGGCGAATCGCTATTCCTAAGCAATCACAGAGCAGTAGGAATCCGTGACTCCCAGCGACCTAATCGTTCAGTACGTAGCATTTAGCACCCCGTTCACCAAACGATATGCAGATGCTGCAACAAACCATCAGCTCGAAATCACGATTCAGCCGAAGAAACCTCTAGTCAGCAACCCGACTAACTGTCACCGCACTCGAAAAGCCCCAAATGCTCACATCGTCTATCGATTCGGTTTGCAGCGATTCGTCCTCCAACTCGTTCCGGCAATCATCAGATTTACCACCAGAAATCGAACATACCTAGCGACTTTTACTGATACATTCTTCTCGAATTAATACAACCAGCCCGGAGCCAAATCGACGATGAGAATCCTGATCGGCGGATGTCAGCAAGAGATATCCACATTCAACCCAGTCCCATGTGAATACGAATTTTTCGACTACCTGCGTGGTGACGAGATCAGGGCAACCCACGATGGCAACGATTCTCAAATCGGTGGCGCACTAGCCGAACTTAAGTCAGCGTTCAGAGACGATCTCGAAGTCGTTTACACCTACGACGCCGAAGGAACCGCTGCGGGCCCACTCCGCCATAGCGCCTTCATGCGAATCGCCAAAGAATTCCTTGATCCTCTAAAAGAACACGCTGGTAAGATCGACGGCGTCTACTTCTCGATGCACGGCGCAATGGGAACAACTGAACTGCTCGACCCGGAAGGCTATCTCCTAGAAGAAGCCCGGAAAATTCTGGGAGATGATGTCCCAATCGTCATCACGATGGACCTCCATGGCATCCTCACCGCCAAGATGCTCGAAAATATCAATGGCCTCGCATCGTTCCACACCTACCCGCACGTCGATTTCGCCGACACCGGCAAGCGCGCCGCCCAGATGCTCACACGAATTCTGAAAGATGGCGTCAAGCCAGTAGTAGCTCGTGTTCGAGTCCCCGCAATTGTTCGAGGTAACGAACTAATCACCGCGAAAGGCGCTTTCGGAGCACAGATCCGCTATGCCAAAAAACTGCATGAAAACCCAAAAATCCTCTCCGCAGGATTCTTCATATGCAACCCATTCACCGATGTTCCAGAACTAAGCAGTCAGGCATACGTCTTCACCGACGGCGACCAGGCTCTCGCTGAAGAACATGCGCTGCAAATGGCAAACGATTTCTGGCCAAATCGCTCCATCATGCAAGGACAATTCATCTCGCTTGAAGAATCGGTAGCTAAGGGAGCGACGATGGCAGGACCAATCGCCTTCACCGACGCCGCCGATGCGCCAAGCTCAGGCTCGTCTGGCGACAGCAATGCAATCATTTCCGAAATGGTCAATGCCAACTACCCACACAGCATACTCGCACCAATCACCGACCCCGCAGCGGCCGCCAAAGCACACGAACTTGGCGTAGGCGCAACTTTCACAATGGGCATCGGAGGAGCGCACGACCCACAGTTCACTCCACTCAAGCTCGACTGGACAGTTGAGTCGCTTACCGACGGAACGTACAAGTGCGAAACGTGGAAGTACGAACCAACAATTGGCCCAACCGCCGTCCTGAAATCAGGCAATCTGACGCTCGTTGTGACCACCGAAACGGTCATGCTCGTCGACCGGGGTCTGTTCTTCAAAGCAGGACTCGATCCAAAGGACTTCCACTCGACAATTGTGAAGTCACCGCACTGCGAACCAGCGTTCTTCGATGATTGGGTAGAAGCCAACTTCAACGTCGACGCACCCGGAGCTACATCAGCAAACCTTAAAACCCTCGGTCACACCATCTGCGCCCGACCCATATATCCGCTAGACCTAGACGCCGAGTTCACACCAAAAACTGAAGTGTTCTCTAGGCAGTAAAAAACTCGAATTGCCATCGACAGACCGGCCACATCAGCTTGGTCTGTCGATAGCTCGCGGCTCAATAAGAATCAAACTTGCTCCGCTAAGGCACCAACACCAACTGCACATGCTCTTCGGGCTTCATCAGTCGCTCCATCGATATCTGCATTTCGTCCCAGCCGATAAAGCTCTCGTCAGTCACCATCGACTTCGCCGATAGCTGACCCCGTTCCATCAAATTCAAAACAGTGCGCCAGTCGATAGGCAACGATCCGTACGCAGCCTTCATCTCAACCTCTCGCCCAATCCAATCGACAGTCCGAAGCTCAACATCTTCCCAAGCCATCGAAACGACCAACAGCTGCCCTTCACGACGAATCATCTCCATGCCCTGCTGGAACGTAGGACGAGCCGCCGCCGCATCGAACGCCACGGGCACGCCAGGACCACCCGAAAGCTCCAAAACACGCTCAACAACGTCCTCTTCCATAGGATTCAAAACGAGATCAGCACCAAGCACTCGTGCTGACTCAGCTCTAGCCGACGCCGGTTCCGAAACATAAACTGCCGCCGCACCTGCCGCCTGCAAAACCTGTATTACCAACAACCCGATCGGTCCCGCACCCATAACCACTGCCTGATCGCCAATTTTGAAAGCGGAAGTACGAACCGCATGAACAGCGATCGACGCCGGTTCAGCAAGTACCGCAAGCTCGTCACTCACACCGTCTGGAATCAGCAGCGGTCGCCACTCGTCCATCGCAACATACTCTGCGAACCCACCGATACGTGTCGCCTCAAGACCAACCGTCCGAGCGCTGTAGCGCTCTCCTGAAAACAACGTAGAAACGGTTCCCGCTGGCGGCTCACCACCTCCGCTAATCACACGATCCCCCTCGTTCAGCAACGTGACGTCACGACCCGTCTGCACGACTTCCCCGATGTACTCATGACCCAATACCGACCCGGCATTCGCCATTCCGTACTGAAATCTGTGAACGTCCGACCCGCACAACGCCGAATACTTAATTTTGACCAGCACCTGATTCGGACCCGGCTCTGGAGTCGGAATATCCTCAACAACTATCTTCTGAGTCCCACGTATTACCGCAGCCTTCATCATCTAATCCTTAATCACAAACGTTTGTTTCGAATATCAGTAGCTATCTAAACAACCTACCACCAGCTTTGGCAAAGCAGCACAATCAAGCACAACCGTAATGAAAATCCCGCACTACTGTGCCACAATCCCAGTTGGCGCACTATCCCGCGGCAACGCTACACGGTCAAAGCGATTACTCGCCACCATGTAGCAAGATTAATTACAGAAAACTCATCAGGCACGGCAAGCCGGCCACGAGGTGTGAAATTACTCGACTCGCAAACAAAGTCGCAATCGTCACAGGCGCTGGAACCCGCTCCGCCAACATCAGCGGCGTAGGCGTAGCAACAGCAAAACTTTTCGCCTCGCACGGAGCGAAGGTGTTGATCGTTGATATGAACGAAGAAGCCGCCAACACCACCAAGCGGATGATCGAGGAAGTCGGCGGTGAAGCATCCACCTTTATCGCCGATGTCGTCAAAGAGTCAGCTTGCAAGGCCCTCGTCGACGCCGCTGTAGAGCGTTACGGCAGGCTCGACATCCTGATGAACAGCGTCGGTATCGGTGGCCCCGGAGCCGCGCCAGACGTAACCCAAGAGTCGTGGAATCGAGTAATGGACGTCGATCTGAAAAGCATGGTCTTCATTTCTAAATACGCTATCCCCGAAATGATAAAAACCGGCGGTGGCTCAATCATCAACGTCGCCTCAGTCGATGGCATACGCGCCGCAATGACCAAGAACGTTCCATACGCAGCGGCCAAAGGTGGAATGATCGCAGCGACCCGAGCAATGGCAGTGCATCACGGACGCGAAAACGTCCGAGTCAACTGCATCGCTCCCGGCATGATCTACACCTCTATGGTCGAACACGTCGACGATCAAAAACGAAAGCTCCGACGCGACATCGCACCTCTCGGCACTGAAGGCAAAGCGGAAGATATTGCGATGGCTGCAACCTTCTTGGCCAGCGACGAATCACGCTGGATCACCGGAGTTCTGCTGCCCGTCGACGCCGGGCTCATGGCAGCGGGTCCTCAAAGCCTTATCAATAACCTCCTTGACGACTACGAGTATGAATAACCGAAACCGCCACTAGAAAAGCAAAAAGAATATGCAGGTCACCGAATATAAATCAGCCGACGCGTTCCTCGACGCGAATCGCGACTTGCTCTTGAAAAACGAACCTGCGAACTCAATCCTCTTGGGATACGCCAATCAGCAATCCCAAGGTGTCGATTCAGCGATGTCGACTAAATTTTTCTCTATCGATGACGACGGCCGGTCGGTTCTCCCAGCGATGTTCACTCCAAACGTTGTCCCGTTGCTCTCTGATGGCCCCGAAGAATCAGCCAGACTTCTAGCCCGATTCTTCTACCCAAAAAATCCACAACCAACCGGAGTGAGCGGACCAACTGGCATTGCACTTGCGTTCGCTGACGAATGGGAATACCTCACACACTGCGATCTTGAAATTCAGATGAATTCTAGAATCTATTCATGCGCCTCAGTCAACGAATTGAAACTCGCTGATGGAAGCCATCGGCAAGCAACAATTGAAGAATTCGAGCTAATAAAAACTTGGCGACTCGCGTTTCGAGATGAAGTCGATGGAATCGTGTTGACCGACGACGATCATATTCGGGCGCAAATCGAAAACGGCCAAGTGTATCTATGGACAACCGATCAACCTGTTAGCGTCGCCATACTCGGACGAGGAACCGACAATGGGGGAACGGTCGGAGCTGTCTACACGCCACCCGAACTTCGCAACCACGGATACGCAACTGCCCTCACCGCCTCTGTGACTCAGATAATTTTCGATTCAGGTAAAAAATACGCCGTGCTCTACACTGATCTCGATAATCCAACCTCGAATTCCATATATCAACAAATCGGATACACACCCGTCTCAGACGCAGCCGTATGGAAGTTCAAACCGGCGATATAGCTACTAGAAACCATCAGTCCGAATCTGAACAACCGCACATCCATTCACACCCTAAGACACAAGAAATACACAAAATGTCATACACGTTCCAGCCCGGCGAAATGTACCGAATGCCAACTCACTTTGGCCCAGCGACCGGACCCCGCAGAGGTCACAACGGTCGCAAATTTGATGGCATAAACAGCCCGAAATCGGTATCACTTCGAGCATCGTTTCTATCCAACGCAGTACAGCTAGAAAACCTTCTGCCACCCGGTTTCGAGCTATACGGCGACCCTGTCGTCACAGTAAGCGAAACCAACATGACCGAAATCGAATGGCTCGCAGGTCGCGGCTACTCGGTACTGGGAGTCACAATCCCAGCACGATTCAAGGGCGAAAAAGACACAGCAGTAGGCCCGTTCCTAACCGTTCTTTGGGAGAACCTCGCCGACCCCATCATCACGGGTCGCGAAGAACTTGGGTTCTCGAAAATCTACTGCGAGCTCCCCGACATCCGAGTCGTTGGCGACACAGCCGGAACACAAGCTTCATGGCTAGGATTCACCTTCCTCGATATGGAAGTCAGCAACCTCAAGCCCAAATCAAACTCCGAACCGGCATCCCCTGAGAAAGTAGATGGCCAACTCCACTATAAATACATGCCACGAACCGGCGAATGGGGAACTGCCGATACCCAGTACGCCGTCATCACTCCTGCCGACGGCTCACACGCAGTAGTTCACGAAGACCTCGTAGGCGACGGCAAACTCAGCTGGAACCCAGCCCGCTGGGAAGACCTCCCCACGTTCTACCAAGTAGTAAACGCCTTCGCCGATCTAGAAGTAAAAGAATTCCTAGGCGGCGGCCTAACCCGCTCAACAGGCGGCAAAGACCTCTCAGACCAACACATCCTCTACTAGCCCCAACTCACCCCATATACGACCCGCCAGCTACGTTGATCGCCAACCCGGTCAAATAATCAGCCTGCGACGACGCTAAAAACGCAGCAACGTCAGCCACATCTTTAGCCTGCGCAATCCGACCCAGCGGATTATTAGCGTTCGTCTGCGCGACCATCTCGTCGCGCCAATCTTCAGTCGAAGTATCTTCGTCAGGCTTTAACGCTGCCGCCATGCCAAACACCCGCTCAGTCTCGACCAAGCTAGGACAAATAGCGTTCACCGTTACCTTGTACTCAGCCATCTCTCTCGCAAGCGACTGAGTAAACCCGATCACCCCGAATTTGGAAGAACAATATGCGGCAAATTTAGCGTTGCCAACTTTGCCTGAAACCGACGACATATTAATAATCTTGCCGCCTCCGCCACGATGAATCATGTGACGAGAAATCGCCTGCGACATCAAGAATGTGCCTTTCAAGTTCACTCCCAACACTTGATCCCAAACCTCTTCGGGAAGATCGACGACGTTCACACGATCCGGACCCGCCGGTGCGCCAGCGTTATTCACAAGAATGTCGACTCTACGAAACTCCGAAATCGCTCCCTCAACAATAGAAGCCACATCATCCGAATCAGAAACGCTCCCAGTAAGACCAATTGCCTTACCACCACCAGCGTTGATTTCATCAACAACCGCTGATAGACCACCCCAATCAGGAGTCCCGTTGTCGTTCAGATCGCAAACCGCAACCGTCGCGCCTTCAGCCGCCAATCGAGTCGCAATCCCACGACCAATCCCAGCCTTGCCCCCAGCACCAGTAACAATCGCAACCTTGCCATCCAACTCGTACATATTTCTTCCTCGGAATCCTGTTCAAGTAATCACACGCTCGCCACCCTGTCATTACGAGGAGGCACTGCGACGTGGCAATCAATGAGCCACGCAACGCTACCAATCGATCAAGTGACCTTCGCCGCAGCGAATACGATTGCCGAGATTATAGAGTCGCAAGTGATCCACGCGCTTGGAATTCCCACTGCCAAGCGGTCGGCGCTCAGCCTAATCAACCAATACTCATCGATGAAAGCCACGAACTGCGCTACGCACAATTCAGTCGACATCACCCAGCAGTCAGCCTGAATTCATTTTCAGGGTCAATCGACGAGCACCTAGATCATTCACACCAAGTTATTCCTCCACGACCAGAGTCTGGCGCCTCTGAGATTTTCCAGAAACGCTGCAATTGGGGTAGTTAGAGGGGGAGATTGCGACGCAGAGCCGGGGCATTCGATGACGAGCGAGACTACAGCCTATGGCTTACCTGAACTTGCCGCGGCCTGGGATCGGGATGGCCTGTTCAAGCTTGCCGTTACGAATACCGAAGTAGTACTCGTGCAAGTTGATCGTCGTGTCGCCATGAGTCGGGCGTGATCGCACCTTGTCGCCAACCTTCAAGGCCTGTGAAGCATCGTCTGGCAAATTCACAGCCGTGTGCTCTTCCGAATGCTTGATGATCGAAGCAGATGCAGGAGAAATAACCTCAGCCAATCCACGATCCATCGAAATCGACTTCAGTCCCATATCGACGATCGCTACCTCTTGCTTCTGTCGAGAAATCACAGTCGCCAATACCGACAGCGCAGGCTCGAAATCGTTGAACACTTCAAGGTAGTCACCGTCCATAAAAATGTACGATCCACACTGAAGCTCTGTCACACCGTCAACTCGACCCGTGATGTTGTAAGTTCCCGTACCAGCAGCTGAAACAAGCTTCACATCGATGCCTACTCCACGGATCTGATCAGCAGCACCCGTAAGAATAGCCATAGCCTTCTCGGCTTCGGTCTTACGAATCTCGTAATCCCGCTCAGCAACAACGTGACCCTCGTACCCCATCAATCCGTCAAAGCGAAGACCGGGCGCAGCATCGATCTGCTTTGCTAGTTCGACAGCTCCATCGCCATCCACTCCGCAGCGATCCATACCGACGTTGACTTCAACAATCACACCAAGCTCAGCACCAGCAGCCGTTGAAGCAGAAGATAGATCGTCAACGTTTCCAGCGCTTTCCACAGCTACGATGATCTTCGCCGAACGAGCCAGCGCAACCAAGCGAGCAATCTTCCGCTTACCAATAACTTGGTTCGGAATCATCACTTCTGGCACACCAGCCTCAACCATCACCTCGGCCTCGCCGACCTTCGCACAGCAAACGCCAATAGCCCCGGCATCCAACTGTTTACGAACCCAATAAGGACTCTTGTTCGTCTTCGAGTGAGGTCGAACATCGACTCCCATCTCGTTGGCAGCAGTCTGCAACTTAGCGATATTCGACTCAGCTACGTCAAGATCTATGATGATGCACGGAGTATCAAGCTCCTCAACGGGAGTGCCTGGCAATGGAAGGTAATCAGTCATTTAAGTTCAAACTCACTGTCCCGCGGGACATTTTTAAAATCATGTGGATGCAGTCAGACGCTGCGAACACGAAGCGTACCCCAGCCGCCGCCCAAACGGTACACAAATTTACGACTGCCAACGATAGATTTCCCGAGCGAAGTGCATCTTGAGCCTAGTCGAAGGGTCATCGGAGCCGAAGTAGGTAAGGTGGTGTCGCGTAAAACCATCCAACGACAACAAATTATCGCCGTGCCAGATAAAGTACCCCGAAGCTTCGGCGAATCAATTCAGCCAATCACAAGCGAACTCTTAGAGAAAGTCACACGTGACACGAAAACCCCGTATCGGAATCCTCGGCACCGGCAACATGGCGCTCGCCCTCGGCAAATCCCTTCTGGCCGCCGGACACTTCGTCGCCTTCGGATCGCGCCGACCCGAATCCAAAAACGATTTCCACGAAGCCGTTGGCACCGAATCGCGAATCTACGGCTACCAAGCCGCCATAAACGCGGGCGAGATCGTGATCATCACTCTGCCCTATGAAGAAGTCGCAGCCACTGCTAGGAAGTTCGGTGATTCGCTTCGCAATAAAATCGTCATCGACATCACAAACCCATTCACAGCCCAGCCAAACAACGGCGACTCAGGCGCACAGGTAACGGCATCGATTATTGGCGACGGCGCCCTCGTTATCGCAGCCTTCAAAACCAATTTCGCAGCGACATTTGAAAATCCTATCGACTCGACCGGCGAACCACGCGAAGTCCACTACGCCGGCGACGATGAAGAGGCTATGAAAGCAGTCAAACAATTAATAAGAGGCATCGGCTTCAAACCTGTCGATTGTGGCACTCTCGCTCAAGCGGTAGTCCTCGACCACATGGTTCCGCTCATGATCCGCCTCGACGCCACCGAACTCGACGACCAACACCTAAGTTCGTTCCGCATCACTCCCGGGTAGCGTAAACATGATTTCTCGACCGCAGCAAAGCGGAGTGGAGAGACCTTCGGCGGTGTCACGGTGGCAGGCATTTACAATCAACCTGATCAAAAAAAATCCTCTCGTAAGATCACTTCATCGAGGGGTTATTTTGTGCCAAACCTAGACGACCGAATTCGGTACCACCACCCCTAAAACTGCGCCTCCGCCTTCGGCACATCCACCCGAACCCGCCGAATCCTGCCGTCGCCCTGATACCGCTCTCGTCCAAGCACCGTCGATTCACAAAGCCATAAATCACGACCATCTGCCCCACCGAGCATGCACGCATATGCGCTCTTATCCGCATCCTCAAGCGCGATCACCTGCTTAATCTCGCCTCCGTCAGCGACCCGCACCCAACCACCAGAATCGCCATAAGAAAAGTATGGACACGCCACCCAAACACAGCCTTCAGCATCAAGAGAAATCCCATCCGTAGGAGCTGCCAGATTCGCAAACGGCCTACGACCCGACAACGTGCCGTCGTCTTCGATGTCCCAAGCAGTCAACGTAAAAGCGAAAGTCTCGGCAACGATCAGTGTCTTTCCATCCGGCGTAATCGCACCGCCGTTCGGAAAGCAAACTCGATCGGCAACCACCTGAGAAGATCCATCCGGTCGTGCAAGCACGAGATTCCCAAATAGCGGCGAATTCGAAGGACCTGGCGGAACCTCCTCGCTCAATCCCGGCAAATACGCACCCGCATAAGCATTGCCATTCGAAGCGACCACCATGTCATTGTTACCAGTTCCGAATACCGTAGAAATATCAGCATGATGCGTAGAGTCCGACCGTTTAGCACTACCCGCTAGCACCTGAGATGAATCCAAGCGAACAATCGCCTTACTCTCGGTAGCAACGACCAACAAATCGCCGTTCTCTAAGAAACCGAGACCACTCGGAAATTCACCCGGCTCAAACACAGTCTCAACCGCACCCTCGTCATCGATTCGAGAAACCTTGCCGGCCATAACGTCACTGAAATAAAGCTTCTGCTCCTCAGCCCGCCAACGAGGACCCTCTGGAAAAAACAGATCATCCGCAATCAATTCAATCGAACTCGTAACCATGTATATCTCCCTAGTCGACAAACAAATAACCCGACGCTGATTCCAATCCCAGCCGTGCACCGCTAATGTCATCCTGAGCCAGTCGAAGGACGACACGACAAGGCAACAACGCCAATAGCAGCGAACTACCGCCAGCCTACAACACAAACTCCGTCACAGAAAAGGCTCGAATCCGCGTGTAACATTACGGGTCGCAAAATAAAGCGATTCAAGTTCGTCAGTCAAGGTCTTCTAGGTGTCATCCTGAGAGTCTCGAAGGGCGATAAACCAGTACAAAAAACAAACATGACCACAACAAGCGATTCACAAGAAAAACTCGACTCAAAGCGCGCTTCCAAGCGAGTACCCGGAAAATGGCGCAGCTGGGAGACCACTGAAGGCGCAATTCGAGCACCCCACCGCTCGATGATGAAAGCAATGGGCCTCAGCGATAAAGACATCGCAGCTCCATTCGTCGGAATCGCCTCAACCCACAACGAAGTCACTCCCTGTAACTCAGGAATCGCACCGCTTGTTGAAGAAGTAAAACGTGGCGTATTCGCCGCTGATGGAACCCCCTTCACGTTCGGAACAATCACCGTTTCCGACGCCATCTCCATGGGAACGGAAGGTATGCGCGGCTCGCTCGTTTCTCGTGAAGTCATCGCCGACTCCATCGAAACTGTCGTTTTCGCCGAACGCTACGATGGCCTCGTCGTTGTCGCTGGCTGCGACAAATCTCTCCCCGGCGGAATGATGTCGATGGCTCGACTCAACGTACCTTCCGTGTTCATCTACGGTGGATCAATCCTTCCCGGATCACTTCATGGCGAAGATATCCAGATTCAGAACGTGTTCGAAGCCGTTGGTCAATTCCAAACCGGCAAGATCGACGCCAACGAACTCCTTGAAATCGAAAACCACGCATGTCCCGGCTCCGGTTCATGTGGCGGAATGTTCACCGCAAACACCATGTCATCCATCGGCGAAGCCCTCGGCCTCTCCCTCCCCGGTACAGCATCCGAGCCGAACGTCGACCAGCGCAAAGCCGCCTCGTCACGCGAAGCAGGGCATGCAGTATTGAACCTGCTTCGTAAAGACATCCGACCTTCCGACATCCTCACCCGCAAAGCGTTCGAAAACGCAGTAACGGTCGTTGTCGCAATGGGTGGATCAACAAACACCACGCTCCATCTCCCGGCAATCGCCTCCGAGATGGGCGTCGATCTAACACTCAAAGACATCCACGACATCTCAATGCGAACGCCGCTAATCGCAAACATGAAGCCCGGTGGCGACTACCTAATGCTCGATATCGACCGACTCGGCGGCATTCCTGTCGTAATGAAGCGACTCCTCGACGCCGGGCTACTCCACGGCGACTGCATGACGGTCACAGGCAAAACCATTGCTGAAAATCTCGCTGACGTGGTAGTCCCAGAACCAAACGACGTAGTCCACTCGGTTGAAGATCCTATTTCTAACACCGGCGGTCTCGTCACCCTCTTCGGAAATCTCGCTCCAGACGGTTGCGTCCTGAAAGTTGCCGGACACCAGTTCGGTCAAACCTTCGGTGGACCTGCAAAAGTCTTCGACGGTGAAGAAGGCGTTATGGCTGCACTTCAAGAACGATCTATCAACGAAGGCGACGCCATCGTGATTCGCTATGAAGGACCCAAGGGCGGACCCGGTATGCGAGAAATGCTTTCGGTTACCGCCGCTCTTGTTGGACAAGGACTTGGCGAAAAAGTTCTACTGATGACCGACGGTCGATTCTCGGGTGCATCCCACGGATCGATGATCGGGCATATCGGACCTGAAGCCGCCATCGGTGGACCAATCGCGGCCGTTCAAGATGGCGACCTTATCGAAGTAAACCTCGACGATTTCGAACTCAATGTCAAAATCAGCAACGACGAACTCAAGGCACGACTCGACAAGTGGCAGCCAAAGCCTCCGCCCTACACCAAAGGCGTGCTAAGCAAGTACATCAAACTGGTAAACCCCGCCTCAACCGGCGCAACAACCAGCTAGGTGCCAGTAGCACGTTTTCTGAGAGATCGAAAACACGTCGGCTGATTCGAATCAAAAAATCTTCGGATCAGCCGAGAATTCCTATATATGTCACCCTGAGTTCATTTTCAGGGCCATACGGCCAATAGCGCACAACGTGCTGCTATCCCCTTCCAGACGGAAGGGCTAGGGTAGGAGAACTGCAGCTAGTGACTGAGTCGTACGACGACGATGGAACAAAACGCAAAGGCCAACACGCAACTCTCACAAAATACTCTTAACCCGAATTGGCACCAAGAACGTAAAATAGTTCAGTGACCAATTCCAACGCCAACTTGTCAGCAAGCGAAGAAAAGACCGCAGCGATCATCGCCTCAACCGAACAAACGTTCACGGTAGCCGCTCTCTACCACTTCGCAAAAATCGAAGAGCCCGACCATAAAAAAAACCCACTTATGGCGCTCTGCCGCGCCGAGAACATCGTTGGAACACTCATCCTCGCTGAAGAAGGAATTAACGGCACTATTTCAGGCCCAGACGACGGCGTAAAAGCCGTTCTCAATCATCTCAAAAGTTGGCCTAATGTCGACGTAATTGAAGTCAAGTACTCCTACAGCGAGAACCAAAACTTCAACCGAATGAAGATCAAAATCAAAGACGAAATCGTCACTATGGGCAAGCCTCATATCGACCCCAACACCGATGCCGGAACCTACGTCGATCCCGCCGACTGGAACGATCTCATCAAGCGCGACGACGTTCTGCTAATCGACACCCGCAACAGTTTTGAATTCGGTGTCGGTCACTTCAAAGATGCCATCGACCCCATAACCGAAACCTTCAGCGAATTCCCCGATTGGGCCGATCTACTAGCAACCGGACCCCAAAAGCCCTCCGCAGTTGCCATGTACTGCACGGGTGGAATTCGCTGCGAAAAAGCGACCGTTTACATGAAGCAATTAGGCATCGATGAGGTCTACCACCTCAAAGGCGGAATCCTCAAATACCTCGAAGAAGTCCCCGAAGAAGAAAGCCTCTGGGAAGACGAATGCTTCGTATTCGACCACCGAGTCTCGCTCAAACACGGACTCGTCGAAGGCGAATACCAACTCTGCTACGGCTGCCAACAACCAATCTCCCCTGCCGACCGTGAATCTCCAATGTTCGAACTAGGCGTCAGCTGCCCATACTGCGACGACTCGCTCACCAACGAAGATCGAGCACGCTTCCGCGAACGACAACTCCAGATCCGACTCTCCAGAGAACGCGGCGAAGAACACCTAAAAGACAACGCCTCCAAAACGCCCTATAAAAAGTCAGCCCAAAAGCCCAGCGTAACCAAATAGGCTATTGCGAGCTGCCGCTATTTTGTAACCATGTGCAGAATTGCTCAATCGCGAACGACATAAGTCCGTCCAGGTTCTGACAGAACCACTCGAACCCTCTACCTCCTGCTTGCAAAGCAGTAAGCCGATCCATCGGTAGACATCGAGCAAGTATAAGCATGGTGGATATACCAACCGGTGAGCTATCCTTTTACTGATGTCACACGTGTTATTACAAGGTGCCTGGGCCAAGCTCGAGCGAGCTGAAATCCAATTCACCAAAATCAAGCAAAAAACAATTATTGAATTCGATTCAGATCAAAGTCCTATCCAACGCAAAATAGATGATTCATCTGGCAGGATCGTCTGGGTTCGGACCGACAGTAATCAGAAGCATTGGATCGAACTCAGCCTTGATATTGGTGAGTTGATCCAGAATCTGCGTTCATGTCTTGATTACATAGCTTGGGGATTCGCACGAACTATCACCCCAACACCGTTCAGGCGCACTTCATTCCCACTGCTTGACAACGATGCGAACTGGAGAAGTACCACCAGAAACGAACTGCGAAATGTACCTCATTTTGGAGTGGGATTCATCGAACGATTCCAACCCTTCCAACTCCGCAATCAACAGTTCAATCGTCATCTTCAGATCATTAACAAACTCAATAACACTGATAAACACGCCTTACTCAATGTGGCCCTGATGCCACTGATTCGTTCAGAGTCCAAAACTTTGATAGCCGGGACAGATCTCATTAAGCCAGTCGGAGTCACTCCATTGCTAGAAGCTAAGGCAGGGGATGAACTTTTCTCTACTGATGGCAATCCGCTTGAGGCGGACGTTGAAGCCAACCTTACATTTATCGATCTGGTAAAAGAGCCAGGGCAAAGAATTATTCTCAGAACCCGAAGAGATATTCCAAAGCTGATACGCGCTGTCAGGTTCGTAACCTCAAAAGCGGATAGCACGATGCTCGCTCGTCAATCCATAAGTGCAAACTGAGCACACCGGACTAGTTGCAATTTGCTGTTTTCTGCAGCTTCATAAACTCGAATCTTCAACCTTCACGATTGAGTTTGGACGCGCATTTCTTTCAGAACCTCTAAATTTCAATGTAATATAAGTATTCTCTCGAAATGTGCATAATAATTTTAGGTTCAATTAAGTCATGTTATTCAAGCGTTTATTACCTGCAATAATTTTCTCAGTTTTGGTTAGTTCCTGTGGCCTTGTAGACACAGAAGCAGCCGGTGAGGCCATTGCTCAAAAAGAGCAGGTCCTGCGAATACAGACAGAACAACTGGATCCACTACTCGATGAATTGTCTGGTTTTCAATCTCAAATTGAACCGTTCGAACAGGAAATCGAGGATCTAGAGGAACAACGGGATGCATTGGTTGACCAAGGTCGGGATCTTGCAGATGAATTCGAGCGTGAAATGGAAGATAGATTTCAGCTGGTCTATCAAGATGAGGATGAAGCAAGGCGAGGATTTGAGAAGCAAATACAAGACGAATTCGATGCTCTCGATAAGGAAATGCGAGACCTAGAGAGAGTCTATCAAGTCAAGTGGCAAGAACTAGATGTTCTAACACAAGCGATATTTGATGAGGCAGAGAAAGAGATCAACGCCAAACGTGATGAACTTTCATCCATGCCCAATTCGACGCCCGAAATGGATGCTTTGGAAGAACAGTTCGGACAGTTGCGAGCTGCTGAATTAGCCCTCAATAAGATGCGGTCAGAAATCCAGCTGGCATATATGGACCTTGAAGAGCGAAACTTTGATCTTCAAGATCAAATAACTCCGCTTCAGGAACAATTAGAAGAACTTCATAAACAGCAGGAAGCTGTTTGGGAATCTGAATCATCGGTAGATTATAATTGGCTTCGAAACGCAGCTTACGATCAAATTAGGAATATCCAAAATGATCTCCAAGTCGCTTGGGAAGCAGAAGAAGACGCTTCTGAAGTCGATTGGGTTCAACGGGAAGAAAGGCGTAGAGCAGCTGAGGAACAACATTCAGCCACACTACAGAATATAAACAGCGAACGATCTGCGGCCTATGCCCAATCTGACCAAAGTGACATCGGCGCAGAAGCTGAAAAGGGTATGTCGTCTCTCGCCGACGACTATGCTAACTCTCGAACAAAATACCAGAACCTCATTGTGGAAATTGATGCAAAAATCGAAGAAATGGGTGGTGGGTCTGAGTCGGGTCAAGAAAGTGGGAATGAACTTCGGGCTAAATTAGAATCAACTCGGTTGCAATACCAAGATGCTAATGACCTGCTAGGCACTTTAGATTCAATAATTAGAGGAGGCGAAGAGTCAAACCCTGAATTTGCAACAGCAAAACAGGCAAGTGACGATGCAGCCGTAACTCTTCAGTCAGCTCAGGAAACGCTGGCAACCACCCCAGCGGAAATAGAGGGCCCTGCGGATCCTGATAATCCAGGAGCCGACCCTGTGCTGATAGCTAATCCGGAGTACTTAACAGCACAAACTGCTGTTGCAGATGCTCAACTGGCGTTTGACGCAGCAGAATCTGTTTTTACGACAACTCCTGAGACTCTAGTAACCGCAGATAAGCCTAATCCGGCTTATGAAACGGCTAAGAGCCAAGCAGCAAATCTCCAGGCTAGCGTTAGGTCACTCGAACAACAACAGTCAAGTGCTCCAGCAGAAGCACCGTCGGTTGTAAATCCTGAAATGACAGCTGCGTACGCTGACAAGTCTGAATATGAATCGATACTCAAAGATCTCGAAAATCAATACACATTAGATTCTCAAGCCCTCGGCGATAAAGTGAGTGCCGGTGGAGAATCTATCAATGTTTCGAATGTTGAATCAGATCTGGAATCAAAAGTTCAACAAGCAGACCAAATACTTCGAGATCAATTAGC
>Ga0115000_10002083_pt1 | contig 17531 bp, 10 predicted proteins | sample ArcticOcean_MG_C_6_FD_89690 | JGI IMG/M metagenome (GOLD analysis project Ga0115000, IMG submission 89690) | Marine microbial communities from western Arctic Ocean - ArcticOcean_MG_CB8_128 | ecosystem: Environmental > Aquatic > Marine > Oceanic | place: Arctic Ocean: Canada Basin | collected...
GTCAAAGCCAACGCAATTCGATTTGGAATCGACCCAAAACGCATCGGAGCCATAGGCGGTTCCGCAGGCGGACACCTCGTAGGACTGATGGCCACCGGATGGGAGAACCCCGGCACGCAACGCAACGTTGGCCTCGAACCAAACGCCTCACGTCTAGACGTCGCCATCGTCATGGGCGGTCCCATGGAAATAACGACCGGTTCAGTCGCCGAGAGGTCACGCGATCCTAAATCCGGATCTAACTCAAACGTATGGCTCGCCGCAACCATCGACGAAAATCCCGAGCTCTACGCCCTAGCCGACGCCCATATCCAAATCGACAAAAACGACCCGCCAATTTATTTCCTTGAAGGCGAACACGACAACCCCGAAGGAAATCGTCTCTCTATCGACGCCCTAAAGAACCATGGTGTAGCCACAGGCTTGTACGTATACAAAGACGGCCAACACGGCTGCTGGAACCTCCACCCCTGGTTCAACGACATGGTCGACGACATGGTCACCATCTTCGAGAAACACCTCTAGTGCGAGCGTAACATGCTTAGTGTCAACACTAAGCCCATACCAGTTTACTGCCATTGCAGAATCCACTCGATTGGCTACGTCGCAAAGATTAATATTCGCGTATTTTGCATACAGAATCTCTCAACCCAATCCTCCGCGAACTCAGCGTCCTCTGCGGTTAATTCAGCCAAGCAGCTCACTCGCCTCAGTGCGCTTGATCATCAAGCGGATTCGCCATCGCCTGAACTGCCAAGACTTTAACTGTTCGCTGAGGCATCCTTTTACCTCAAAATAGCAGGCCCAGCATGCGAATAGATTGACTGGTTCCATACGCTTGACGAATAATCCAATCTCGCCCTTCGAAGCCGGCTGAGCCGGCAGACTATAGAGAATCATGTCTCGAACCATTCTAGCTTCCGCAATCGCCTGCATGAGCGCCACCGTGTTCGCCGCGCCTCCAGCGCTCTCCGATACCATGGAAACCGCTCAGGCCGGCGTCGATCAGATCGATCAGGTCGATTTCAACCGCCATATCCGGCCGATCCTCTCCGACAACTGCTACTACTGCCACGGTCCCGACAAGGAGCAGCGTGAAGCCGACCTGCGACTCGATATTCGAGAAGTGGCGATCGAGGCCTTCGCCTTTGTTCCCGGCGATACGGAAGACGGCGAGCTGCTTCACCGGATCTTCAGCGATGATCCCGAAGAGATGATGCCCGCTCCCAAGTCCAACAAGGAGCTCTCGAATAAGGAGAAACTCCTGCTCAAACGCTGGATCGCGGAAGGCGCGGTCTACCAGAGCCACTGGGCATACGCGCCGATCGAACGACCGACGCAACCCGCCATCGACGCGATCGTAGAAAAGCAGCTGAGCGACCGGAATCTGAAGCCCTCTCCGGAGGCAGCGAAAGCCACTCTCATCCGGCGTGTTTCCTTGGACCTGATCGGACTGCCTCCCTCGCCCAAAGAAGTTGCGGCCTTTCTCAAGGACAAGAGTCCCCGAGCGTACGAACGCCTCGTCGACCGACTTTTGAGCTCCCGGCATTACGGGGAAAAGATGGCCATTCACTGGCTCGACGCGGTTCGCTACGCTGACACCGTAGGGTACCACGGCGACCAAGAACGCGACGCGACCCCCTATCGTGACTACGTGATTCAGTCCTTCAATAAAAACAAGCCCTACGACCAGTTTACCATCGAGCAGATCGCGGGCGACTTGCTGCCTGATCCTTCGATCGAACAACTCGTCGCCGCCAGCTACAACCGCTTGAACCAAATCAGCCGGGAAGGCGGCATTCAGGACAAGGAGTACCTCAAGAAATACCAGTCCGAGCGCGTGCGTACGACCGCAACGAACTGGCTCGGCTCCACCATGGCCTGCTGCGAGTGCCACGACCACAAATTCGATCCCTTCACCACCAAGGATTTCTACAGCATGGCGGCCTTCTTTTCCGATATCCTCGAGAAAGGCGCCTACACGGGCAACGGCGCCTACCAGGAGAGCATCGATGCCTACCTAACCAATAGCGAACGACACGAAGGTTGGTTCGGCCCCGAAGTAGCAGTGCCCAACTACGTCTTTCACGAGAACGCGAAAAGCGTCGAACAGATCATTCGCGAAAAAGAGAATACCTTGGCGAAAGGCTCCTCCAAAGCCCGGAAGGAATACCAGACGTGGCTGGCCATGCAGCGGGAACTCGCGAAAAGAGATTTTCCCGAATATTCTTCTTTCGATTACACCGATGAACACCACGAAACAACGATAGCGGAGGCGATCGATCTATGCTCCTACCCCTGGAGTCTAGACGAAACCGCTGCCTTGGACTTCGAAGCCCGAATCGTAGGCGGAGGTGGCCGTGGCAGTCTCGGCATCGAGCTCACTTACGAAACCAATGGGCAAACGCTCAAAAAGGCTTACCACTTCGGCGACAACTTCGAGGGAGAATTGGATAAACAGTCGGACGCGCCCTCCGTTCAGATAACGCCACTCCTTTACAAAGGGGTATGGCATCCCATCCGTCTATCCGTCGACACGCTCGAGCTCCCGAAGGACGCCAAGCTCCTCTCCGTTCTACCTCTCAAAGGCAACTCCGGAGGATTTCGGAACTTCCGTCTACGCACGCTGAGACAGAGCACACAGCACGCAGAGCTCAGCGAAGAGGGCCAACAAGTCCTCGACAAGATCCTCGCGAATGAAGCAAGCCGGTCCGAACAAAACGAACTCAAGCGCGAATTCTATATTCACTTATCCGATACATTCTCCTCCGAGCGGGAGTCGATCGACACGCTCAAGGACCAGCTCTACGGGAAACGCTACACACCCTTGACTGTCAGCGCCCAGCCGCGCGAGGTCAAGGTGCTCCCCCGTGGCAATTGGATGGACGAAAGCGGCGAAACAGTCCTTCCCGCCAGTCCCGCCTTTCTCCCCAACCCCATCGCCTCCTCCGACGACCAGCGACTCAATCGACTGGACCTGGCAAAGTGGATCGTGCACCCGGAAAACCCGCTTACGGCTCGAACCTTCGCCAACCGAATCTGGGCCATGTATTTCGGAAACGCCCTCTCCAGCGCGCCCGAGGACCTAGGCCATCAAGGGGAATACCCACCCTACCCTGAACTGCTAGACTCTCTGGCAGCCGAGTTCATCCAATCCGGATGGGACGTCAAGGGCCTCGTCAAGCAGATCGTCTTGTCGAAAACCTACCGGCAGTCCAGCGACGCCTCGGACGATTTGTATGAGAAAGACCCCTACAATCGCCTCCTAGCTCGCCAAAGTCCCGTACGCCTATCCGCCGAGATTATTCGCGACAATGCGCTCAAGATCAGCGGCCTGCTCAATCCGAAAATCGGGGGCGAAAGCACCCGTCCCTACCAACCCGCAGGACATTATCGAAATCTCAACTTCCCAAAGCGGGAGTACCAGCACGATACCGACGAAAACCAATACCGACGTGGCATCTACACCCATTGGCAGCGCACTTTCCTCCATCCCATGATGACCACCTTCGACGCCAGCGGGAGGGACGAATGCGTCGTTAAGCGAGATCTATCCAACACTCCCCTACAGGCATTAACGCTTCTCAACGACCCCACCCAAGTCGAGGCCGCCAAAGCGCTGGCCGAAATTCTCATCGAAAAAAAGAACGACCAACACCGCATTGAAACCGCGTTCTCCTACGCCTTGGCACGCAAGCCTTCGCCTACCGAACTTGAAACCCTAGAAGCCTTCGTCAACCGAGAGCGAGTCCGCTTCGAAAACGAAGAAAATCAATCCGAAGCTTTCCTTAAAGTCGGCTTAACGAATTCCAGCGCCAACGATTCCCCCGTCGAGCTGGCGGCACTCGCCAGCCTGAGCCGGGCGATTCTCAACCTTCACGAGACCATCACTCGGTACTGATCCTTTTCAACGCTCGCCGCTATGTCTTCATTTTCCAATTACCTCGCCGAGATCAATCGCCGGTCCTTCCTCAAACAATCGCTCTCCAGCTTGGGGGTCGTCGCGCTAGGAGACCTCCTGAGCACCGATTCGCTTGGTAGCCAAGGCGACATTCCCGGTAGTTTCGAAGGACTGCACCACCCCGCGAAGGTCAAACGCATCATCCATCTGTGCATGGCCGGAGGGCCCTCCCACCTGGAAACGTTCGACTACAAACCTGCCCTGGAAAAAAGTCACGGCGAAGCAATGCCAGAGTCCTTTACCGCGGGGGAGCAAATCGCCCAGCTCCAGGGTACCGAGCTCAAGATCAAAGGCCCCACCTTTCCATTTTCCCGATATGGGAAAAGCGGCATGGAGATCTCCGACCGGTTTCCCCACATTGGAGGTATAGCCGACGACATCGCCGTGATTCGCTCCATGTACACCGAGCAGATCAACCACGATCCCGCTCACACGTTCATGAATACGGGGTCCATCATTCCCGGTCGCCCGAGCATGGGAGCTTGGACGCACTACGGCCTAGGCAGCCTTTCGAATGATCTTCCTGGATACGTAGTGCTCACTTCCGAAGGCGGCGGCCAAGCCCAACCAATATCCGCCCGCCAATGGCACAATGGATTTCTGCCCAGCAAGCACCAAGGCGTCGAGCTGCAGTCGAAGGGAGACCCCGTTTACTATGTGGGCAATCCCGACGGGATCAGCCGGGGTTCTCAAGGGGACCTTGTCGAAACAATCAACTCATTGAATGGCCACCTTGCCACCAATCGACACGATCCGGAGATCGCCACTCGCATCGCCCAGTACGAACTCGCCTATCAGATGCAGGCCTCCGTGCCCGACCTAGCCGACTTCTCTCAAGAGCCGCAGAACGTGCTCGATCTCTACGGTTGCACGCCCGGCGATGGCACCTATGCCTCGAATTGCCTCATGGCGCGACGGCTCGCCGAACGCGGCGTGCGCTTCATCCAGCTCTATCATCGCGGCTGGGATCACCACAGCAATTTGGAGAAAAACTTCACATCCACTTCTGCCCTCACGGACCAGCCCACCGCTGCTCTCATCAAAGACCTCAAGATGCGCGGCATGCTCGATGAAACGCTCATTATCTGGGGAGGCGAATTCGGTCGCACCCCCATGAGTCAAGGCAATACAGGCGACGGGCGCGATCATCACATAAAAGGATTCTCCATCTTCCTCGCCGGCGGAGGTATTAAAGGAGGCACCGTTTATGGTTCAACCGATGAATTTGGATACGCCGCCGAAGAAAACCCAACAGCCGTCCACGATCTCCATGCGACCATGCAGCACCTACTCGGAATCGACCACAAGCGCCTCACCTACAAATTCCAAGGGCGCGACTTCCGGCTCACCGACGTCCACGGACACGTCATCAAAGGAATACTGTCCTAAATTATTAGATACGATTTCAAAGAGTCGGACAGTCGCTAGTCGGTTTCGTTAAGTGTTGGGCAAGAGAGTAAAACGGGCATGACTGCTCGCCTTCCGGTCTAGGGTGACGGTTGTATCGCACCCGCGCTCCTTATTGAGGCGTCCAATGAGATAGTCGGAAAAATCCGCTTTCCCCGTTTTAAAATCCTCGATCGCGCCGCGCACGCAGTCATGCGATTCGAGCCGAAGCTCAATCGTATGGCTTAGCTGCTCAAGCAGCTTGGAAACATCAGAGGAACGCCCCCTCCAGCGTATCAGAAACACTATGACACGGAGGTACGGAGAAAAAGGTGGGTAACAAATTGCAGTCGAATCAACCGTAGGGGCGTCGCTTGCGGCGACCGCGTATGTAACTCAATTAACCTCATAAGGTGGCGCGAGGCGTCCCGACTCGCCATTTAGAGAGGGAACGAGCAAACGCGTCGGGACGCCACGTTCCACCTTGAAGGTTGTATTCTAATCCTCCGTACCTCCGTATCCTCCGTGGTTTTAAAATTCATCACACATTTCTATCCTCATTTTTAGAGGGCTTTTGAGTTCAGACCAAATCAAGACGTAAGTAACTGAGCCTCCCACCTTATGAGACTACGGGAGAAACCAAAGCCCATAAGCCCAACAAAGGCAGATTAAAAATAGCCGCAAAAAGGCGCCAAAAAGCGCAAAACGTGTTCAGTTGAAAACAATGCTCAATCAAGAGCTGAGCTTCTAAAATCTATCGTGTAGATATCTGTATTCGTTTTGCGCCTCTTGCGCCTTTTTGCGGCCAATTATTTCCCTACTCATCATTATTTAATTGGAATCTTTCCCGGCATTCACGAACGTCACCGAAAGTTCTGTTTCCCCACAACTCTTTCCAAGTATGCAATCATCCCAATCCCGTAGAAAATTCATAACCACATCCGGCGCTCTTGCCTCAACCGCTCTCATTGCTGGCTGCGCTAGCGAGACCAAAGCCTCAAAAGCCATGCCATCGTTCCGCTACTGCCTCAACACGAGCACCATTCGCGAGAAGAACATCGGTATCGAAGCGGAAGCCGACGTCGCTGCCGACGCAGGTTACTCGGGAATCGAGCCTTGGATTCGCACGCTCAGAGCCTACATGGAAGCAGGCGGAAAGCTCAGCGATCTCAAGAAACGCCTCGACGATCGCGGTATCCAAGTCGAAAGCGCTATCGGTTTCGCCAACTGGATTGTAGACGATCCAGCCAAACGATCGGAAGCCCTCGAAGAAGCCAAAAGCGATATGGACATCCTCGCCCAACTTGGCGGCAGTCGCATCGCCGCTCCCCCAGCGGGAGCGACCAAGGGAGCCGTATTGGATCTCGAAATCGTAGCGGAACGCTACCGCGCCTTGCTCGAAGTCGGCCGCGCTACCGGCGTCACCCCGATGCTCGAAGTCTGGGGACACTCCGTAAATCTTCATCGCCTCGGCCAAACGCTCTTCGCAACCGCTGAGAGCTCTCACCCGGACGCCTGCATGTTGCTCGACATTTATCACGTATTCAAAGGCGGTTCGACATACGATGGACTCTCCCTACTCGGCCCCCAAGCGATGCCAGTCCTTCATATGAACGACTTCCCTGCGACTCCTTCACGCACGGAAATGAACGACAGCCATCGCGTTATGCCCGGCGACGGCGTCGCCCCCTTCGGAACGATCATCAAACAGCTCCATGCCGTGAACCCCAACATGGTATTCTCGCTCGAACTCTTCAATCGCGACTACTGGAAACAAGATCCCCTCAAAGTAGCCCAACTCGGCATCGAGAAAATGAAAACCCTGGTCGCCAAGAACCTAGGGTAAGATTCTTTACCCACAGATTTTCACGGATAGATTCAGATAATTCGGATTGTAAGATCGGCGCTCGTGCCGTACCGCGTCAGACTTGCTTCGTCCCGCTAAATCCATTGGCGTGAACTCACCTAAATCAAATTGATTGTAGCCGCAAAAAGGCTCAAAAAGCGTATTTTTGCGGAGTTTAAAAACAATGCTCAATCAAGAGCTGAGACTGTAAGAGACTGTTTATGAAGTCAGGGTAGGAGCGGTCCCGCTAAGCGTGGACCGCGATAGTGTAGATTTGCATAAGAGAGAAAAGACGGATCGCGGGATAAACCCTCCTACAGATTAGAGGCAGAGCGATTTCCGACTTTTTGAACAAGCTCTAAGGTATTTTTTGTAAATACCAGTGTACTGCAATCCATTTTTTAAGTATACCTATGATCCGCCTTTCTCGTAGGCGAAGTTGAAGACCGCCGCTCCATGGACAGAATACCTCTCAGCATCCGTTTACTCGCCGTCTGCGCTGCGTCGACCGTGACCTACGCCAGTCTACCCAGCCCAGAAGACAGCGCTTATTTCGAATCCGAAATTCGACCCATCCTAGTCGATAACTGCTATAAGTGCCACTCAGCAGAATCCGAGAAACTCAAGGGTGGATTCCGTATCGATTCCCAACCAGGAGTCCTTCGCGGAGGCGACAGTGGTCCTTCAATCACACCAGGGGACGCGAGCCAAAGCCGATTGATCCAAATGGTCGAACGCCATCCGGACTTCGAAGCCATGCCTCCCAAGTCCAAAATCAACCAGTCGGAAATCGACGCGCTCATTTCCTGGATCAATCGCGGCGCTCCGGATCCACGACTCGAAGAACCGGAAGGCAAAACCGCCGAACCCGAATTCAATTTAGAAGAACGCAAGAAGTGGTGGTCTCTCCAGCCCGTAGAAAAACCTGCAGTCCCTGAGGTGAAACAAGACAATTGGTCGAACAATGAATACGATCATTTCATACTCTCGAAACTGGAAGAGAAAAGCTGGAAGCCAGCCGACCCCGCAGAACGCGCCACCCTCCTCCGACGCTTAAGCTTCGACCTAATCGGACTCGCCCCTACACCCCAAGAACTCGAGACCTTTCTAAAAGACACCTCTGCCAACGCCTACGCCAAGCAAGTCGATCGCCTTCTCTCCTCCCCGCATTACGGCGAAAAATGGGCCCGCCACTGGATGGATATCGTTCGTTTTGCCGAAACCAAAGCATTCGAGGCCGACTACACTATGGCCTACGCGTATCGGTATCGCGACTATTTGATCCGTGCCTTTAATGCAGATATTCCTTTCGACCAGTTCGTCCAAGAATCCCTAGCCGGCGATCTCATCGAATCACCACGCTTCGATCCCGAAACCGGAAACAACGAGTCGATCATGGGCCCCGGTTACATCTACCTTACGGACGGACAACACGGTCCTCCCGACGTCCACGAAGATGAAGCGCGGATTTTCGATGGTATGATCGACGTCACCAGCAAAGCCTTTCTCGGCCTCACTGTCGCCTGTGCCCGCTGCCACGACCACAAGTTCGACGCCATCACCACCGCTGACTACTACTCTTTCTACGGTATGCTCCGCAGTTCTCGTCTCAGCTATGCCAATACAGTCCCTCAAAACCTTCAGCAAAAAGTCGAATCTCAGCTGAAATCGAAAAAGAAGCGGATGCGCTCCCTTGTATTCGATGCGAGCAAAGGAGATGCTGACAAAACCACCGACTACCTCGCCGCTCAAAAACAGCTTCTCGAAAACCCAAAACTGCAAACGGCGCTCGAGGAACTAAAAGCCAATACTTCAAAAAAGAAAAATAAGAACGCGCCCGACCCTGAAGACAAACTTCAAGCTATCCTTGAGCAATTCAGCGCCCCGTTTGCTAACGAAAAAAATCTCGACCCAAATGTCCTCGCTAACTGGCTACGCTTAGCAGTTTCCCCAGAACAACAGGATCGCTGGCCGGAACTAAAACCGCTCTTTCAGAATTCCGATCGTAAAGAACAGAAAACCAAACCCAAGGAAGCGCTTAGCCAAAGCTTCGATGCGATCACTCAGTCTCTCGCCAATTGGAAAACGCAAGGCCTCGCCTTCGAGGACTCGTCTCACAAACCTGGCGACCTAATTCTCAGCGCCAAAGGCGATCAAGCCGTTCAAGGTTTCATCGGCAATACACGAGCAGCCGGCCGATACTCCGCTCGCGTCAGCGGCGCCATTCGTTCTCCCGATTTCATAATCGACGGAAAACCCATCGAGCTGCAAGCGAAGGGGCAATTCGGAGCCGTCCGCCTTATCGTTCGCAACTACGAACTCACGGGCCGCGGACCGACCACTGCAAAGCTCTACGCCCCGATCAATGACAATCATTGGCAAACCATTCATTTTGAAACCTACCTTTGGGAAGGCCAAACCGCCTACCTGGAAGTAACGCAAAACGCCCAGGCAACGCATTCATTTAAACCGAAAGACAAGTATCCCGAATTCAACGACGACGCCTACATCTCCTTTCGATTCGGGAACAACTCATCCAGCGCCGCTTTCTGGAACGAAGTTCCAAATGGAAGCGACTCGGCCATCGCGAGTGCAATCCAAGACCTTTGGAACAAAGGTAGACGCGGCTCTCTCAACGACGCCCAATCCGATATCCTCAGTGCGCTCTTCGGAGCGGGATTGCTTCAGGCCAAAGTCGAACGTAGCTCAAAACTAAAATCGTCCCTAAACCAATACCGCACCTTAGCACGTCAGATTCCGACTCCCGTATACACTCGCAGTCTCGTTGACGGAGATACTCACGATGAACCCATCTACATTCGAGGCAGCCACAACAACCTAAGCAAAGACGAAAACCCGCGACACTTTCTCGATGGACTAGACGGCCCCAATCTCAAAAGCAATGGAAGCGGACGCCTCGAATGGGCTCGCTACGTCGCAACCGACGAAAACCCGCTCACAGCCCGGGTTTTAGTCAACCGACTCTGGAAGCATCTGTTTAGCAATGGAATCGTCACGACCGTAGACAGCTTTGGCAAAATGGGATTCGCCCCATCGCACCCTGAACTCCTCGACTACCTCGCAACGGATTTCACCGACAATGATTGGTCCATCAAATACATGATTCGAAAGATGGTCCTTTCGAGCGCCTACCAGATGTCGTCCACTCCATCGGCTATCGCTCAAGAAGCAGACCCGAAAAACCAATGGCTGCAACACATGCCCATCAAGCGACTCGAAGCAGAGTATATTCGCGATCACATCCTCGCCTGTAGCGAAACGCTTGATCGAACACTCTACGGTCCGAGCGTCAAAGCCTACGTAAATGACCACCCCGACAGTCGCGCCAAACCCGAAGAAGGACCAATAGACGGCGATGCTCGGCGATCCGTCTATCTAGAACTACGTCGCAATTTCCTTCCAACATTCTTGCGGGCATTCGACATGCCCAACACCACCGAGCCCACCGGAGCCCGACATGTCACCAACGTCCCCGCTCAGTCTCTTGCCCTAATGAACGATCCATTCGTTCATCAGCAAGCAAAGATATGGGCCAAACGGATTCTCGAATCCAACTTATCATTAGAAGATAAAATCGACAGTATCCACCTTTCCGCTCTCAGCCGGTCCGCCACTAAGCAAGAGAAGGAATGGGCCCTACGCTTCCTTCAAGCATTGTCCGACGAATACAAAACGACAATCGATGACGTCACCATATGGACAGACCTCTGCCACATGATCTACAACCGCAAGGAGTTCATATATGTATTCTAGATCAGAGCCACCCTCCAATCCGAAATTTCCCAATTCATAATTCATAATTCACACTTTAGATCCATGATCTCCCGAAGAGAATTTCTCCACAAAAGCTCCATGGGCTTCGGCACGCTCGCCCTTTCAGGCGTGATGCAGCAAGACCTCCTCGGAGCAAGCTCACCGCTGTATCCGAAAACTCCGCACTTTCAAGCAAAAGCGAAAAGCGTCATTTTTCTCTACATGGACGGCGGAGTCTCCCAAGTGGACAGTTTCGACCCCAAGCCCCAATTAGCCAAAGAACACGGCCAACCGCCCCGCTTCCAAGTCGACGCCACCGTCTTCAACAACAACGGCAATCTCCTCAAAAGCCCTTGGAATTTCAATCACTACGGAGAAAGCGGCCTTCCGATAAGCGATCTCTTTCCTCACATCGGATCCTGCGCTGATGATCTTTGTATCATTCGCTCAATGACTGCCCTCTCGCCCAATCACCCCAACGCCAACTACGCTCTTCACTGCGGTCACGTCCTTTCAGGCCGCCCAAGCATGGGAGCATGGGCTTCCTACGGACTGGGGACACTCAGTCAAAACCTACCAAGCTACGTTGTCATTCATGGCGGACAAGTACCTGCCGGAGGCATGCAGAATTTCGGAAGCGGTTTTCTTCCCGCCAACCACCAAGGATCCATTTTCCTTTCGAAGCATCCCATTCTTCAAAACACTTCTTCAAGAGAGCGAACTGCTTCTATTCAAAAAAAGAAGCTAGAGTTCCTCAATGAGATCGACGGCAACCTGGAAGCTAAGCTATCCCACGCCAACGCGATCGAGTCCGCCATCCAAAATTACGAACTCGCCTACCGCATGCAAATGGAGGTGCCAGACGTCACCGACCTTTCCAAGGAAACCGACGCCACCAAGAAACTCTACGGTCTCGACGCGCCCTACAAGAATACTCAATCCTACGCCGCTCAATGCCTTATGGCTCGTCGCCTCGTCGAACGCGGCGTTCGCTTTGTCGAGCTAACGATTAATCCTGGCAACGGCGATCGTTGGGACCAGCATCACAGCCTCGTCGATGGTCATCAGAAAAACGCCATGGCAGTCGATCAGCCAATTGCAGGACTCATAAAAGATCTCAAATCAAGAGGTCTCCTCGATAGCACTTTACTGGTTTTCAGCGGCGAATTCGGCCGCACTCCCTTTGCTCAAGGCACCGATGGTCGAGACCACAATCCACAAGGTTTCAGCATGTGGATGGCTGGAGGAGGCATTAAAGGCGGAACCACTTACGGAGCGACCGACGAATACGGCTACCGCGTAGTTGAAAACAAACTATCAGTTCATGATATGCATGCCAATATGCTTCACCTCCTCGGTATCGACCACACTCGCCTCACCTACCGCTACAGCGGTCGCGACATCCGCCTAACCGACGTTCACGGAGAAATCATCCCCGAAATCCTAGCCTAAATATCACTCTCCCTCAGCATGGCATTCTCCCGCACACTCTCCCTATCCCTCCATCTCTCCATCACTCTTTCTCTCTCCCTCCCCGCATTCGCGCAGTCGGAGTACGACTACGCCGGTGACATCGCGCCCATCCTCGAAGCCTATTGCGTCAAATGCCACGGGCCGGATAAGCAAAAGAGCGACTTCCGCCTCGATAGCTACGAGGCGCTGATGCAAGCCGGCGAGAGCGAAGAGGACCCCATCGAAGCTCACTACCCTATGGATAGTCCGCTAATGGAGTATCTGCTCCTACCCAAGAGCGACGACTACGCCATGCCCCCGGAAGATGAGGACACCCCGAGCGGCGACGAGATACTGAAGATCGCTCATTGGATATACGAAGGAGCCAAGAGCAAAACCGACTTACGGGCAAAACTCTCTATTGACGAGCTGCTCGGCGAAGCCGGTTTCGCCGCCCTTGAAAGCCTGCGCGAAAAAGGAGCAATCATTCACAAACTGGGCGAAAGCAATGCCAGCCTCTTCGCAGACCTACAAACCCTGAACCATTCGCTCGGATCTTCAGAAATCGATAATCTACTCGCTCTAGCTCCTTTTATAAAGGACCTGAAAATGACTCATCTACCTGATTCCGCTGGCAAACTAGAATGGATACGGAATTTTGAACAACTCACGCATTTGAACCTCAGCTTTTCCAAAATTGGAGACGGCATCGCCGATTCCCTCAACCAGCTAAGCTCTCTCGAATATCTCAATTTATTCGGTACCCAGATTACGGATTCAGAGTTTCAAAAACTGAAAGTCCCTCTCAGCGGCGACCTTCATCTCGGACAAACCCGCATCAAAGGACGTACGCTAATAAATGCCCAAGCAAAGGAATCGAATCGAACGATTCACGGAAACCCCAATCTCAATGCGACGCTCGACATCACAGAAAACGCGCGAAGTAATTCCAGTCAGTTTAATCCGATCCCGGACATCGAACCGGGCATCCAGGTAAGCGACACGGGAATCAAGCACTCCTTTCTCGTTTGCGGCAAATTCACCGGCATTTTCGATGAAGACGGCAAGGTCTCGTGGCTAGGCCCTCGCGGCGCTCGAGACGGAATGGTTCTCGAAAACGGAAATGTATTGCTTTCTGTAAAAAACGAAGCCCGAGAATACCTGAAAGACGGTCACCAAATCGTGTGGTCCTACAAGCTCGATCCACGTAACAAAGAATTGGGCACAGTATTTCGCCTCCCAACCGGGAACACTCTAGTGGTAGAACGCGGCGTATTACCCCGTCTCCTCGAAATCGATCCGCAGGGAAACATCGCGATCGAAGTACCCCTTCAACCCGAAACCGACAACGGCCACATGCAAACACGCATGGCACGCAAACTCCCAAACGGTAACTACCTCGTGCCGCATCTGCTCGCCTTTAAGGTGAAGGAATACACGCCTTCCGGAAAAGTCGTTAACATCATTTCAACCGACCTGCCCGAACTCGGTGGACTCGAAGCGGAGAATTGGCCTTTCACCGCAATTCGTCTGCCAAATGGAAACACCGTCGTCAATCTCACTCACGGCAACAAAACCGTCGAATTCGCTCCAGATGGTTCTGTCGCCTGGATCTGCGACAACTCGCATGCCGACGGTCGATTCAAGGACCCCTGCGGCGGACAACGCTTACCCAATGGCAATACCGTAATCGGCTCGTATGGCCAAACCGATCCGAAGATGACCAAGATCTTCGAAGTTAATCGCGACAAAGAAGTCGTTTGGGAATTTTTCCACCCAGAAGTAAAAGCCCACGAAATCCACATCATCACGACAAATGGAAAGCCCGTTAAACCGGTCTATCGTTAGACGAATCCCTTCACTCGCATTTCTATACTCAACACTACTCAATATGAATACCCTCCATTCCCACAAATGCAGCTCGCGGGCACTCGTCATCGCGATCCAAGGGCTCGCAACAACGCTACTCACTCAAAACGCGAATAGCGCACCCATCCCGAAGATCGCAACTGGCATGCAAATACGACTCATTCCGACAGCACTAATTCCCTTAGTCTCCCTATCTCTCCTCCCCTCCGTCACTCGATCTCAAGAGAGCCCACCTGTGGTAAGCTCGTCGAATCCAAACATTCTCTTCATCTTGATAGATGACTTCGGTTGGAAAGACGTCGGCTACAACGGTAGCACCTTCTACGAAACGCCACGTATCGATGCCCTATCCAAAGAATGGATGCGCTTCGATAATTGCTATACGCCCAGCCCGATGTGTTCGCCTACGAGAACTAGCATTCTTACAGGCAAGAACCCTGCTCGCCACGGAGTCACCCAATGGCTTGCAGGACGCGATACACCCTACACTCGCAAAGGTGAAGCGGCACGCGTCTACTGCCCGATGCCGCATTCATCCGGTATCAAGCAAAGCGAAACCACCTTAGGAGAGGCCTTTCAAGAAGCGGACTATGAAACCGCATTTTATGGAAAATGGCACATGGGCAAGCTAGCGGAAACTGGCGGGCCCGCAAATCATGGATACGATTCTCAAAAGGCGATAATCGAAACCAATCACTGTTCCATGTTTTACCCTTTCCGAAATCACCCTGAATATTTCCCTAGCGCGAAAGAAGGCGACAACTTCACCGACCTCCTGACCGATGCGGCAATCGCCTTCGTCAAAGAGGATCGGGACAAGCCGTTTTACTTACACCTAGCTCATTTCGCGATGCACCTACCAATCGGATCAAAGCCCGAATTGAGAGAAAAATTCGAAAAGAAGAGAGATGCGCTGCCTAAACAAAAAGACGACCGCAAGCTCGACGACTATGCACACAAGCCTCACCGCTTACGACAGAACGATCCAGAGTATGCGGGCGAACTAGCAACCTTGGACACGAACATCGGTCGCCTTGTCGATACTCTAAAAGCCGAAGGACTGTATGACAATACGATCATCATCTTCACCGGCGACAACGGAGGGCGCGCAACGATGAATAAGCCGAACTCCACTTCGCTACATCCCCTACGAGCAGGAAAAACATTTGTATTCGAAGGCGGCCTACGTACCCCCACTCTTATCCATTGGCCAGAACACACGGCCGCGGGAATGAGCTCTTCGATTCCGATTACGAGCATGGATTTCTACCCTACTTTACTTGAAATGGCAGGACTCCCAACGAGACCAAATCAGCACCTAGACGCGGTCAGTCTCGTTCCAATAGTCGAAGGCGGATCGATTGAAAGGGATACGCTCTACTGGCACTTTCCGCACTACCAAGGCGAAGGCAGTTACCCGGCGAGCGCGATCCGCATCGGCGAATTCAAACTCATACACAACTACCACCACGAGGACGTCCTTTTGTACGACGTTGTCAACGACCCCAACGAAACGAAGAACCTTTCATTGAGCATGCCAGAGAAGGCCCGGAGCCTCGACAAGCAGCTCATGGCCTACCTGAAAGAAACCGGAGCCTACATTCCACAACCAATCGCCAAATAGACATGTACCGTCTTGCTCGAGCGATACTGCCCGACATGAAAGCCAAACACTGGGGGCGAATCGTCAATATTGGCAGCGAAGTCTTCGAAACCGGAGTAGGCAACTTCAGTGTGTACGTCGCCGCAAAAGGCGGACAGAAAGGATGGACCTACAGCATGGCTTCCGAACTCGCACCCTATGGCATCACCGTCAACATAATCGCTCCCGGATGGATTATCACTGAACGCCACTCCGACGTCCCTCAAGAAAAACTCGACGCCTATGCCAAAACGATCCCTGTCGGCCGCATGGGAACCCCAGTCGATATCGCCCACTCAGTCGCCTACCTCTGCGAACCCGGCTCCTCATTCGTTACCGGACAAACCATCTGCGTCAACGGAGGCCGCAATCCCTTTTAAATTGAAAAGCCACTCTTTAAGTCAACAGTAGGGCCGTCGCTAAACCAACTGCCAAATCAATTCATACTTCATAATTTCCCATCCATGCATAAACTAAACCTACTCCTTCTCTCCGCGATACTCATCCTTGCCGGATGTAGTGATTCGCAAAACTCCGGCTCATCGAGCGTAAAAAAGACCAAGCTCTGCTTCATAACCAACGTCTCCGCTGACTTCTGGACTTACGCTGAAGCAGGAGCCAAAGAAGCCGAACGCGAATTCGGCGACATCGAAGTGATCTTTCGCGCTGGCGATGGTACGACAACGAAACAAAAGCAAATCATCGACGACCTCCTCGTTAGTGGAGCCAAAGGAGTCGCCATCAGTCCTACAAGCGCCAATAATCAAGTGCGCATGATCAACGAGTGGGCCGACGACGCCCACGTCATCTGCGTCGATAGCGATGCTCCCGATAGCAATCGTATCTGCTATTTGGGCACAGACAACATCGAGGCTGGTCGCAAGTGTGGCGAACTCGTAAAAGAAGCCCTTCCCAACGGCGGCAAGATCATGGTCTTCGTCGGCATCAAAGATATGCAAAACTCCATCGAACGCTTTCAAGGCCTTAACGAAGCGCTCGCCGGCAGTGGCATCGAGGTCATCGACCTGCGCACCGATGGTGGCGACGCCGCCAAAGCTAGAGCCAACGCAGAAGACACGCTCACCGCTCATCCGGACATCGCAGGTCTCGTTGGTTTGTGGAACTACAATGCTCCCGCTTGTCTCGAAGCCGTCCGCTCCGCAGGGCTCCTTGGGAAAGTTAAAATCGTATCCTTCGACGAAGCGCCGAAAACCCTCGAAGCAATTGACGCCGGCGAGATCTACGGAACCATTGTTCAAAGCCCCTACAAATTCGGATACGACTCAATGGTTTTGCTGCGCGAACTCATAATCGAAAAGAAATCCCCCACCGATGCAGGCGTCCCTGTCGACAAGATCATCATCGTCGACACCCAAGTCCTCCGCAAAGGCGAAGGCCTAAAATACAAAGCCCAATGCGACGCCTGGAAAGCGAGTTTGAAATAAGGATGAAGTACCTAGCACCGCCCCAGCCTCACACCCTACTTCATCCTTCATCCTTCATCCTTAAAAAATGCCCCTCCTCCAACTTAAAGCTATTTCTAAAACCTTCGGACCTGTTCAGGCACTGAAGGAGGTGGATTTCGAAATCAAATCCGGCGA
>Ga0115000_10002085_pt1 | contig 17518 bp, 15 predicted proteins | sample ArcticOcean_MG_C_6_FD_89690 | JGI IMG/M metagenome (GOLD analysis project Ga0115000, IMG submission 89690) | Marine microbial communities from western Arctic Ocean - ArcticOcean_MG_CB8_128 | ecosystem: Environmental > Aquatic > Marine > Oceanic | place: Arctic Ocean: Canada Basin | collected...
ATATGATTTACACCGTCTTTAAATACCAAAACACCAGCTAATACTTCGCAATTTTTACCTTCTGGTAAATAATCATTTAATATTTTAACGTAACATTCTGCTTCTGGATATCTTTCTTTGATTAATTTTACACTTTCTAACAATTCTTCCACAGTTTTACCTTTACCTTTTGTATGGTCACCCAATATTTCCATTCCAACATGATTTTCAACTGTATAACTATAGGTTAAAGTTGCTCCTTTTTTTCCTTTTTTTTTTTTTCTTTTCTTTTTTTTTTCTTCGTTTCTTTTTTTTTTTTTTTCTGCTTCTTTTTTTTTTTTCATCATTTGTTCCATTAAACTCATTTTATATTTTTTTTTAAATAAAAAAAATATAAATCTTAATCAATTTATTATAATTTATAAATTATCTACATGTGGTTCTACAGTACTTTTAACAAGTGTGTGATTAAACTGAGAACGACACATAGGGCATTCTACAATTGGGTTACTTTTAAATGACTTAGAAAAACAATTACAACATATTGTATGTGTACAAGTATCGGATTTTATCATTTCACCAATATGTTTATTATCATAACAAATTGGACATTCTTGTAACTGACTTTTATTACACGATGGACAGGTGTGTTTATCATTCTTTGTACCACCAAAGACAAACATTCCCTTTCTAAAACTCTCACCCTTTTGCCAAGATTCATGACATTTTTCACACATACCACCACAATCTTTATCAATACATTCTCTCCTATTTAAACTACAAATTTCATTACATACTTTGCAATGCATATATTTAATAACTGTGTTATCGAATTTTTTAAAATATTCATCTTTAATATAATCTGGTAATTTATTAAACAAAAACTTGATTTCATGGTTTTTTTTACAAGACTGTTCATCCGATGTGATTAACATCTTTTCCCATTTTATTTGGTTTTTTTCCATTTGTTTTCCTGATTTTATAATTGACTCTGAAATTTTATTTCTGATGTCTACCCATACAGGACCTGAAATTTTAATGATTGATTTCCAAACCCATTTATTTCTTACCTTTACACATATAAATGGTTTTCCACCGAAATTATTATTTGTACTATGATCAATTCTTACTTCACCATTCCTTGCAGATTTTGCCTGAATTGCACAGTTGCTTTTTGAGGTAATAAATTCCATTTATTATTATTAAAACTTAAATTTATTAAATTATTAAAATCAATTTTTTAAATATTCAAATAATTTTTCAATAACTTAAATATAAATTATTTTTTCATATAAATGGTACGACCATTATGGGATTTATATTTTAAAAAAATAGTTGAAGTAACGAGCGAAAGGTCATCATGTGAAAGGTTACAAGTTGGTTGTGTTTTAACAAAGAATAATAGAATAATAAGTCAGGGATATAACGGATTTTTACCCGGGTGTCCGCATAAATCTGTTATTAGAAATAATCACGAACAAGCAACTGTCCACGCCGAACAAAATGCTTTATGTGATTGTGCAAAAAGAGGTGTGAGTTGTTTAGATGCTACAGCTTATGTCACACATTATCCTTGTATAATATGTACTAGACTATTATTAGCAAGCGGTATAAAAGACATAAAATATATTAATGACTATAAAAATGATGAATTAGTTTCTTATTTTTGCAAACAAGCCAAAGTAGATATTAAAAAGATATAATAAAATATTTATATATAATGTCTGATACAATGTCTGATACAATGTCTGAAAAAACTGGCCTCCAACCTAAGAACAATTAAAAGATATTGTCGTTTTCTTTAAATCAAAGTCAAGATAAAAATGTGAAAGTATTAGTATATTGGGATAATCCTAATCTTATGATTTTTGAACCAGCATTTTTTGCAAATACTGAATATATAAATAAAAAATTCGAATATCATTAAAGAACAATGGAAGTTATTATTGGAAAGATTGATTAATTCGTTCTGTTTTATATATTATAATAAATTAATATTATATGATTTTTTTGTATTTATTTTTATTATTTTTGCTACTATTGTTTGTTTATTTTATTTTTTTTAAAAAAAATAATTTAAAAGATGAATTGGTGATAAAGCATCTCCCCCATGCTGGTTTTTTTTCATGTTGTTCTGTTAAATTATCTAATATTGTAAATTATTATAATAAATTTAATTTTTTTCCTAAAAAAATAAATACGGATTCATTGTTTAATATCTACAAAACAAGCGATAAAAATATTGATAGTCATTTTTTTCAAAAAAATGGTGAAAATACAGATAAATTCATTTTAAATAAAGTAAAAAACCCAGGATGTGCTAATATTTCAAATTATTCACTTTACGATTACAAAAATTTAAGATATATTATTAATAAATATTTTAAACCAACCCAAAAAATAATAAATATTAAAAATAAATTAATTTCAAAATACAGAATAAATAAAAACTGTACGGCTGTTTATTATAGAGGTACCGATAAATATAAAGAAGTTAAAAGTATTGGATTTAGAATTTTTAAAAAAAAAATAGATACTATAATTCAAAAAGGTGAAAAAATATTATTATTAACAGATTCCAAACAGTTTTTAAATTATATGGAAAATATGTATGGGAAGGAAAAAATAATATTTATAAATGAAAACAAAGTTTCATATAAAAATAGAGGAATTCATTATGAAAATACATGTGTTGAAAATTATAAAGATATATTTTACCTATTTGCTTCTTTGCTTATTATATCTGAATCTAAAAATATTATATGTACATCTGGTAATTGTTCGAAATGGTTAGCTCTATATAGAGGTAATGGTAATAATTTTTATCAGTATGTTAATAATGAATGGACCAATTAAAACTCACTAAAAGTAGTTAATGTTTTATTTGAAACATAATATAAAAAGGAAAATAATGATGTTTTAAATAAATATCCAGTAAACTTTGGATTACCATCTTGGAAAAACAAAGAAGGTGCAAATCTTAATAATAGTTTACCGACAATAGGTAATTGAAAAGCAAAAAATAATATTGCAATAATAATTGGTGTTTGTAGTTCATCATATAAAACATCTAATTTATCCTTTTCATTTTTTTCATTTTTATTTCTTTTCATCATTTCCTCATAATCCATGTCTTCTTCTATGTAATCATGACTCTTTGTTGTTTCGGGTATATAATTGGTTTGTATTTGTGGATCTCTAGTTATCCTTTCGGGGTGATGCGGTATATCTCTATTAGGTAAAGATGTCATGTCGCTTTCTACGGCTTGTTGAATGCCACTAATAATTTTATTAATTGAATTTAACGGTATTTTTTTCCCGTTATTAATTTCATTTTTTTTTAATTGGACATTTGGGACAGTTTCGCGTATTTCTCCAGGTAGTTGTGCTATTGATGTGGCCATTATAAAAATAATACTAGAATAATTAAATTCTAGTATTACGCAAATCATTCTGTTTCTATAATTTTTTTGTTTTTATCACAACTTTGTGCATTACTTTCGAATGTATAACATTTATCGTTATATTTGAATACTTGGTCTTTTATTTTTTCAACGGATGGTGCGTAGAAGACTAAACAATTCCTTGAATTACAGGCCTTTCTAAATAATGTTGCAAAGCCTATACCTAAAATAGCGGAAATTGCATATTTACTATATTTACCATGTAATAATCTTTTGAGCTTCATATATTATAGCATTAGATTATTGTACAGGATATTCGCGTATTTTATTTGCATCTTTTGGACATTTTACTTCTTGACTTTTCATTTTATAACAAGTATTTGTTTTATCTTTGTATAAAATTTTGTCTTCATTGTCTGGATTTGGGTATACATATATTGTATTAAATTCAGGTGTTTGAATATATACAAGAAATAAACCAATTGCTAAACTAAAAATAAAGGTTTGTAAATGAAAAAACCTAGATACTGCGAACATATAATATAATTAAATATTTTAAAATTTGTTTCTTATAAATCTTTATAATGAATAAAAAAATACTTACGGTTTCTTCTTTAGCCATTAAACAATTAAAACATATAAAAAAAATAGAAAATTTCAAAGGAATATTATTTAGTGTAAAAAGTGGTGGATGTAATGGTTTTGAATATAAATTTGAAGGAATAAATAAATTCACGAATCCAAAAAATATAGTATTATATGATGGAATACAAATAGAAGTTTGCGATAAAAGTTTATTCTATTTACTAGGTACAAAAATAGACTGGAAGGAAGATATAATGGGTAAAGGTTTTATATTTGAAAACCCAATGGCACAAGCATCATGTGGTTGTGGAACATCATTTTCAATAAATTGATTAAAGATATTGCAAACTATATTGCAATAAAACAAAATGTCAAAGTTATTTTTGGACATCGGGGATGGTGAAGGTAGTTGGAGACGACGAATTGGTGATGACATGTTGTATCATGACCTGGCTCCTTCAGAATATCAAATATGTATTCGTATAAGTTCTGAATATTTATTCAAACGGGGTAGTGTACACAAAGATTTGTTTATGAAGAGTAGTGCGTATATGGGTTGTTGGTTTATAAAAAACCCAATGTTAAATATGCATAGAATAGATTTTATAAGTTTGATAACAAAGATTAACAAAACCATAAATGAAAGGTATACAACTAATGATAAAAATTGTCCAATATTTGAAGGTCTTACTTATAGTAAGATGTATATCAAACTAGTAAATTGTATGAAAGAAATAATAGAATTGTTTAAGAGTGAAACCGGAAATAATGATTGGAGTTATTATGATGGTCTTGGAACGGTGTCGGTAGAAAAAAGAATAAAAAAAGCGGATGAATTTGTGAAAAATTGGAAAAAATAATATTATATATGTGTTATAGTTTGAGTCATCTGTTTTTATTCATTATTTAAAATAATATTATCAAATTTTATATCAATTTTATAAAAATCAAAATATAATTTCTTTTAATGGTTTTAAATCATTTATTTTTTTTATTATTGATTTTTCTTTTGACTTTTCAATAGATTTTTCTTCTTTAATTAAACTTTTATAAATATCCTCATCATTTGGTTTTTCATATTTATTTAATCCTTCTGTATTACCACCCACAACATTTCTTTTTATAATTAAATATTGAGGTCCACCTGCAGCATGTCTTAACGTTAATAAGTCATCTTTGCTTCGTTTCCAATCTCGCCCAACCGCTTTTTCAGACATTACATAAATATCTCCATTTTTTAGTTCTATTTGAACCCTTTCACCAATAGGATTCCTATTTTGAAACCATTGATAATGCAAAGGAAATCCGCTTTCTTCATCTTCTCCGGTTCTTACTCCAATAACATCTTTTCTTTCAGAATCTCCATGAAAACCTATACCAGTTTTTTCTAAATCAAAATAATAATTACCTTCTGCTAATAAATTACTCGCTTTATCTCCAAATAATGTAGGAAGTGTTTCTCTAATTTTATTTGTCAAAGGTAGGTCTGCAAATTTGTAAATTGTACCCTTTGCCACTAAATCTGAGTGAGGTGGTGATTTACCAAATTCATTTTCTTTGAAATATGTTTTATTTTCCTTCATTTTTTTTATTGTTTCATCTCTTGATTCAGCTGGTTCTTTTTTTGTTCCCAATAAATCATTTAATTCATCTAAATTGTGTTTTTGTTCTTCTTCTGCAAAACATAAATTATGTCTGGCATGTTTATTATTTATTCTATACTGTCTTGAGTGAAAGTATTTATTATCCTTTGGCAATATCTTATGTTCATCGTATAAATCAATTGAACTATTTTCTTCTAAAATTTTATTTACACCTCCTCTAAATACTAATACTGATGCCGCAGCAGCTTGAACATCCCACCCAGCTTTTTCCTTTAATTCTGCAGGTAATGCTTCAACTAAATCAATAATTTCAACAACAGCACCTTCGTATTTACTTTCAATATTTGTTTTTGATTCATGTAATTCTCTTACTGTAAAACCAGAATCAGCCATAGTACCATATATTTGCATACCTTGGTTATTTTCAACACTTGAACTAAATGTTAATGTTGCTCCACTTTTTCCTTTGTCTTTTTTTTGACCTTTTTTTCTTTTTTCTTTTCCCTTATTTATTTCAACTAATACTTTTTCCGATATATCGTTATTAATAATTTTGGGTGCTTCAAATTGAATACAATAATCATTGATTGTATTTTTTTGCTTTTTTAAAAGTAATTTTTTCTGAAATTTATTTAATTCTTCAAATTCAATACCAGTGAATTTATATTTTAAATTGCGAATTATTTCATTTAATGGTAATAATTTTGTTTTATAAAAACCAATAGCCTCCTCTAAAATAGTATTTGGTTCCGGTTCTGTTCTATATTTTATTATTAAACTTTTAAATATGCCATTTAATTCATTAAATGTTTTCATATTTTCTTTAATTAAAACTTTAATTTCTTCTAATTTTTCTTCTTCACCTTGAAATTTATAATGTAAGTATTCGTTTAATTTATTTTTAAAAAGACTATAATACTGGTTTTTTTCCTTGTATTCTTTTTTTAACACATTAAATTTTTGAGTAGTAATATCTTCTTTTTCTAATTCAAAAATATTATCTAATTTTGCCTTTACTATTTTTTCCTTTATTATATTTAAATCTTCTGCATAATTATTAATTTCATCAGGTAAAAATATTGTTTTTGATTTTTTTAAATGTAAATCTAAATCACATTTATCTGTTTTTGAATTACAATATGCATGTAATTCCCTACCGTTTTCTTCAAAAATAGTACCACCATCTCTTTCACATTGAATGCAATATTTTTTCATTTTTTTAATTTTTGAAATTTTTTTTTTCAAAGTTAATTTATTATCATCTTTTATCGATGAAATCCTTTTCTTATTTTTTTCAAAATATGCCGATTTTAATTTATAATATTTTTCAAAATATTTAATATATTCTTGGTCATCTTTATCTATATTAATTTTTTCCATTTATATTTATATGTTAAAAATTTTTATGCATTAATTCATAATGACTTTCGTGTTGTGGCAAATTTGTTATCATTTGTTGATGCATTTTAGCTTTGTTTAAATTTAATTTTTTGATTTGTGATAATATATAATATTTTTTTTCATGTTCCCTTTTATACAAATCTTTTCTCGTTGGTTTTGTTCTAAATTTATAATATAAAAACATTCCTAAACATGAAGAAAATAGAATAAATAATGCTAAATTAAATAAATTATTATTGTAATAAATTTTTTTTTTATTACAAATTTTTAAAGAACTATCTAAGAAGTATTTAACACCTGGTTCTATTAATTTAGCTGTATTCATATATATAGTTATATGTGTATTATAACAAATTAATTTCTACATAATATCTATATGATTGGTTCTTTTATAAATGTTTCATTGATAATTTTATTTATTAGGTTTTTTTTTGTTGAAACTTGGAATAATTATGGTAAATCACAAATGTTGACGATTGGTGTTTTTATCATTTATACTACAATTTTAATTATTCTACAGGTCACATATAGTGTAGATGTTATAGATAAACGGTGTAGTTATGATTATGAACAAATTGACCAATTCAAATTATTTGTATATATATTATTTCCTAATTTAATGATCTTCATGTTAATGTTTGCTATATTAAAAATATTTCCGGGTTGGAAAGCACCTTTTTCTAACACATTTGGTTATTTTTTAGCATATACGATGGGAATAGATAAAACGTTTTCTAGTTTATTAGCAAAACCAGATGGTGAACCAGAATTTAATAATTCCATTGAACAAATTCTTGGAAATAAATCTTTAATGATTAATCAATTTACAACTGATAATTTTACAGAAACGTTTAATGAATTTGTCAAAAATAAATTATTTGATGTTAGGGAGCCATACGACCCCGAAAACAATAAACCTACTGTTTTTGTGGAAAGTATTAATAAACTTGTCCAAAAGGAAAAAGTTGTGAAATTATTTAGTGCAGTAAGTGCTAAAGATTTAGTAGCGGAACATATATGGTATATACTAACTGGTTGTTTAGTAATTACCATAGTAAAAAATACAATGGGAGAATTAAATTGTAATTTATTAAACCTAGGAAAACAAGACTAAAATAATATTTTAGGAAGGGCTAAACAATATAAAACAAATATATAACTTAAAATAGCTAAAACCAATGAAAATAACCAAATCGGTAAAATTGTTTTTCTTTGGGAACCTAAACCAAATTCTCTTAAAGAACCATCTTTTTCATATAAAAATGATGGTTTCATACTTTGAAATATATAAAACACAATAGTAAATACAAAAATGGATACTAATGGTAAATTTCTTCTAATTAAAGTTCTCAACATAATAAAATAAGTATATATTTTTTTAATAATTTAAATTCGAAATTATTAAAAATTAAAATAAATCATCATTTTCCCCAAAGTCGTCATCATCTGCCATTAATATTTGATCATTTTCTTTTCTCTCGTAATCATCATAATAATCTTGCATTTCATGACCATATATTTCTCTCCTATCTTCTGTTGTTTCATCTATTATACCTAAATCCAATTCATTTCTTAAATCCCCGATTATTTCTTCTATTTCTTCTTGGTATCTATTTTTATCATACTTAAATAGTGCTGATGTTTGTCCTACGTTCCATTTTCCTAATCTGTTGTTTTTCAAAATATTTTCAACATCTCTTTCATTTCTTGTTAAATTCTTTAATTTTGTCTTCATTTTCTCCTTTTCTTTTTCCTTTGCCTTTAATATTTTATAGTTTATATCATCATTTGATAAATTTATTATATTATTCTTATAATTTATCATAATTTGTAAATATGATTTTAATATTTCACCTACCTTTTCATTTCTGGTACTTCTTTGTGTTCTTTTTATTTCTATAACTTCATCTTCGTCTAATAAATTTAGTTTTTCTTCGTCATATTCAACATATTCCATATTATTAGATGTTTCAATGTAAAATGTTAAACAAAGTAAAAATACAAAATACAATAATGATTTATAAATATTTCCATTATAAAAATTTATATCATTATTAATTTCGTTTTTATCTTGTATGTTCATTAAAAATGGTATATTTTCTACAAACTTCAACAAATATTCGGATTTTTCGACAATAATATCCAACACCATATTTGTTTCTTTATCGCCAATATTAGAAATCAAGTCACTTAATTCCTTTTCTATATTTTTTTCTACGGTGATGGAATGGTCTGGTGTCAATTCCCAATGTGCACAACACTTCTTCTCTTTATAATCTATCTTATTTTTTATTATGGTTGGATATACTGTCAATATGTTTTTAATCATTGTTTTCAAAAACCTTCCTATTTTAAACCCAGTTTCATCATCCTTTGTTAATAATTTATCTTCCCCAACTAAATTCCAATCTAAAAAGGTATTAATGAAATTTAATATATTTTTTTTACCCTTATAATTATATTCTATTTCATAACTTAAAAAAAACTCTCTTAATTTTTCGATTTTTTGCATTATTTTTTCGTCCAATAATTGTTGTAATTTGAAATTTTCATTCTTTTTATCACCATCGCTCATAAAATTACTATGATTATTATATTTTTCCAATATTAATAATAATTGGTTAAATTCATCTTTGGTTTCTTCTTTTGTTTCTTCTTTTGTTTCTTCTTTTGTTTCTTCTTTTGTTTCTTCATTATGTTTTTTTACTTTATTAAAAAACAAATTTAATGTTTCTTTACTATTAAAAATATTTCTTTCAAATTCAATTTTAACCATGTTTTTTCTGTTTACCAATGTCATTAATTGGATAAACTGTGTTTCTGTATATTTTTTACCTTCACTTTTTAAAATTTCAATATTTTCTTCCAAAGTATTAGCAATCTCAATATTGCTTTCGGTATCACCGCATAATTCTAGGACACCATCATCTAATATTATACCAGAATTAAATAAACAATGTGTCAAAAATCCATTATATATTGTTTTTTCACTAAAAACATTCGGTATTGGTGGATATTTTAATTTGGTATCTTCTAATGAAATTAATAATGTCCCACTAGTTAATAAATCAACATTATTTTTTATACGTTCCATATTTTTTACCAATTCATTATGACTATTAATTGTATTATCTTGTCCTATAAAATATGCATACACTGATATATCATTTGTACTACAACAGCTATTTTGTAAATAAGGTATTATACCATTATCTTTATATGAATGTAATAATAAATCCTGTTTTTCTATAATATTTCTGATTGATTTTTGTATTAAAAACGAGTAATTTCTTATTTTTTGTTGTAAATTGTATAGTTTATCGAATACATCATAGCTTCCACTATTAATATTTGAGGTTAAACTGTTTTCAAATGTGGAAGCAATATTGGTTGTTTTGGTTTCTTCATACGAGTTTAATATAGGTAAAAAAGTATCCCATTTACTTAAATCAAAATCTGTTTCCTTTTCAATTTCAAATTCCTCTAATAAATACAATTGTTTATCTTTTATTTTCTGTTGTATTTCATCATTATCAAATGCATTTTTTTCTAATAATAAATACATATTTTTAATAAAACTATCAATCTTTTTTCTTGAAGGTAATGCATTCCATGGACTATATATATTATTTTTTAATTTAAGAGCTACGCATCCTATATAAGTTAATAAAGATAAATCACTTTTATCTCCAACAGGATATCCAGCAAATGATTCTAAACATCCTTTAAATGGTTTAGTATTGGTGATACTTGGTATTGATAGTTGTAATGTTAATGAATAATAAGCCATAATAGCAATCATTAAATGATTGTCTGAATATTTTTCATAAGATTTTACTGTTTTACCTTTTTCTAATTCTTTTTTTGATTCTAATTCATATTCATTTCGTGTTTTAATTTTTTTAATATAATTATTGACATTTTTAATAATAAAAATAACATATGGATCTTTTAAGGTAATATTAATATTTGTGTTCATGGTTTTAATAACTTTTACTATTTTTTTTGAAAGGGGTGATTCAAAGTTACCGTCTTTTGTAGTTGAAATATTTAAAATAGAACCTTCTTCTTCAATAACTCCTCTAGATTTAACCTTAAACCCTCCATCGGTATAACCTTCATCATTTGATGCTTCTATATATTTAATAGTATATCCGCTGTGTTTATCAACTATTTTATCACCATCATTACTTATGATACCCCTCTCTGCCGCAATTGTTTCTAGTTTTCTCAAATAATTATTTTTTAATTGATCATTATCATTTACTACTACCATAGCTAAATCATAAAAATATGTTGGTAATAATGGTAATTCTGTTGATAAACAGTAAAACCAATATATATTTTCTCCAGTATTACCTGGATCATTTTTTCTACAAAATTTTTCTACAAATTTTATAATATTTTTATTTTTTTTTATAAAATCTCCTTCCGATAATATATTATCTCTTAATGTAACCAATGGAGAAACTAAATATTCATTATCTTCCAATTCTGAAGAAATTTTTCTATATAATGTATTATTTTTAAGAAATATTTTTTTTTCTAAAATAATTAATTGATTCAATCTTTTTTTGTATTTTTCTATTTTTACATCAATATTGCCATAAATTTCATCAATGTAATCGTCAAAATTATTATCAAAATGTTTTCTTATTTCATCATTTAAATTTTCTTGAATAAGTCTTTTACTTTTAGATTCTTCTTTACAATCATTATTTATACTTAAACATTTGTTTTTTAAATTACAGAATGATTGTTCGGTTATATGTCCATCTAAATTTTCATCTATCATCCAGCGATTTCCTACTCTTTCGTAATATTTTGGATTTACCAAGTCTTCGGATAGTATTGCATAATCACCATCAACGACTAATTTTTTACCAAGTAATAAAGCATCGGCTTCTCTTTTAGCTTTTATTTCAGTCATACCAACATTTGTTTTCAAATGGTTTATTAAAAAATCTAAAAATTCCTTTTCATTCATACATGATTGTTGATTTCCAAACTCCTCAATTATTTGATACCGAGTTTCATCATATTTATTACCAAAATATATTTCTTTTTCGTCATCTTCAGACAATTCATCAATATCAATGTATTTTTTTGCCAATATAAAATTTTTACCACAATAACCTTCTTCTTCTTCTTTTTGCGATTCTTGAACTTCATCAACCAACTTATCTACATCCATAACTATAAGGTCTTCATTTGCCTTGATAATTAGAAAATTTAGTAATTGGGTATTATCTAAATTAAACATTTTTTCCAGTGTTTCACTATTACTTAATATGTTTCCTCCATATCCACTTTCTTCAAGTAAATCGGTTTCATTAATTATAAAATTGAAAATACTTATACTTTGCAACTTGCTTAACTTACCAACATAATTATTATACATACCTATATCCCTTTGAATTCCATTTTTTAATTCCATTTCTCTAAATTCTATAAACAATGCTATTTCTTTGTACAATTTAAATACTATCCGTTCTTCGTATATACCAAATGATTCCAAAAAATCCACAACACCTTCATAAGAATATTTATTTTTCAATATTTTACCAAAATGTTGATCAAGTTTTAACTTTTTGAACAAATCAACATCACTTGGAAATATTTTATTTAAGAATGCTTCATACGTTTCTTCCGTAATATCATCAAAGATTAAATCGCTTACAAATTTATTATAAGTTAAGTTGGTTAATGAATTATCATATGAATCATCATCGTTTATTTCACCTTCTTCCCAATCGTCCATATTTATATTTTTTAATTCTACTTTAGAACTAAAATACTTATATCTTTGAATATTTGCATTATTTATATGTGATTTTTCCATTATATTTGTTTTGTGTAAAAATAATTTAGAATAATGAATTAATTGTGGACATGTTAAAAAACCTTTTACTTCTATTTTATGAGCTTCAGTTAATGGGTGTAATTCATAATTTTTTGAGTATTTTTCGGGTAATATAATTTTAGTAGTACCTTTATTCACACGTTCTGATAAAAATTTAGTAGATTTAATTTTAGTACCACCAACAGTATGACTTTTAAAATCGTTTAAATTTTCAACAATTACATCAAAATGATTTTCAACATATTTTGATGTTACTATGTTTTCTTTATTATCGTTTTCTTCAAATGAATCCATTAATTTATAAATATTTCTTATCAAGTAATCGTACTTACTTTGTTCATCCGGTACCTCGTTCTTTTTATAGGTATGGATAATTCCCAAAAAATCACTCAAAAATGCGGATAGTTTATATTCATAAATATCATCTTGATTATTATCTTGTCCATCTGGAAAATCATATACAAATTTTTTATGTTTTATAACAGGTATGACCCAACGCAAATTATGTTTTAAATCTTTAATTCTTTCAACTATAGATGACTCATTTTCAACTCTTTTTATACCCTCTATTATACCCCTGCTGTTTTTTATGGAAAACATTTCTCTCAATTCTGTAAATCTTTGAATTATCTTATGTAAATAATTTGTCATTACAGGTGTTCTTTCATATGTTGGTACAGTTGATAATAAAGAATCTAATAAATCATTTTTCTGTTCTTCAATACTAAATCTTTTTTCTCTAATGTCAACTTCTACTTCCTCGCGTATTTCATATAAATCTTCCATAAATATGAATTCATCCCCTTCTTGAAGGTCATCGTTTAATTCTTTTTCAATATCTTCTTCTCTTATTTTATCATCCTCATTTTGTTCCTCACTTTGTTCCTCATTTTGTTCCTCACTTTGTTCCTCACTTTGTTCCTCATTTTGTTCCTCACTTTGTTCCTCACTTTGTTCCTCATCAATTGATTTTGAAACTACTTTTTTATCAACTTCTTCTACACGCTCAAATTGAGAGGTATTTACTGTGATATTGGGATTCTTTATTTTTTTAATTGATAATATTGGTAATATTTTTGGAATACCCTTATAATCAAAATTGATATACAATACCTTTTTTTCCTTGTAAGTCGTAATTTCTATCATATCATCTTCTAAATTAGTAATTTCTCCATTTATTATTGTAGGTATATCACCTCCAAATGTTACAGATATATATTTACCAGGTAACAAGTCGTTTTGTCTAGCATAACCTTTTTTCTTTGGATGGTCCAGTATTTCAATAACTTCTATAGATTCGTCCCTTAATACACCATTTAATAAGTTGATTTTGAATGTGTCGTTCATCTGTGGATTTTTTATTTCAATAATTTCATTATCTAAATATGTAATAATAAAAATTTTATCATTTAATTCATTATTCATTGGGGAAACTATTCTTATAATATCTCCCAATTCAAACGAAATCATCTCTTCCGATATATCTTCCATTATCTTATAATTAATATAGAAATTATATTCTTAAAAATAAACATTATAAAATTGATTTAAAAATTTGATTATATAAAAATTATTAAGAAATAAAATGTATAATTTAAACAGTGTTGATATTACTAAAGTAGTTAAAGATTTTGAATATGCAAAATGTATTGGATTAAAGGTGCGCTCTTTCAATGTAGATAAACCAGGAACAAAAAAATTGTACATGTTGACTTATAACAAAGAAGTATTGTCACCGGGAATTGAAAATTTTCGGTCGGTTATTTCAGATGGAGAAAAAGTTGTATGTTTTTCACCACCTAAATCTTTTAAATATGAAGAATTTCCCCACAATAAAGATATTTTTACGGTTGAAGAATTTGTGGAAGGTACTATGATTAATGTATTTAATTACGATGATACATGGATGTGTTCAACAAAAAGTATTATTGGTGCAAGATGTAAATTTTTCAAAGATTTTTCAAAGACATATAGAACATTGTTTTTGGAAGCAATGACTCATATTGGTCTTGAATTTATGAATTTGGATAAAACATGTTGTTATTCATTTGTAATGCAACATCCTGAAAATAGAATTGTAGTACCTTTTAAAGAAATGTCATTAGTATTAATTAAAAAATACAAGTGTGATGGATTTATTGTAAATGAAGTGAATACGTTTGACGAATTTGAAGGAATAAATATTAAAAAACCTGTTTCATTCGAAAAATACAGTTCGACACATATTAGTAATTTAAAGGAATTATTTGATTCTGAAGATAATAACTATAGAATGATGGGTATTGTAATTAATTGTGGTGGAGATAGAACAAAAATATGGAATCCCAATTATTTGAATGTAAAAAAATTACGTGGAAATAATCCAAAAATCCAATTTCAATTTTACCATTTACTAAAGGATAAGCTAATTATTGAATTTTTGAAATATTATCCAGAATATAAAAAAATGTTTCAAGATTTTAAATTAGATTTATTTAGATTTACGGAACAATTGTGGAGAAAATACAGAGAATGTTATATTTATAGGAAAAAACCATTGAAAGAATTCGGTAGACAATATAGAACCCATATGTTTAAAATTCATCAACTATATTTGAGTGATCTAAAACCTGTTGACAAATATACCGATAAAAAGTATATTATTGATTATGTAAATAAACTAACGCCTTCAGAATTAATGTATTCAATTAATTATGTTTATAGAGAGCAAAAAGTAGATGAGGTTGTATTATTAGCAAGTAAAGATATAGAATTAAATTTATTTTAAATATTTATATAATAAATTTGGTTTAATAAAGATTTTTCCTTATTTTTTTTATTTTTTAATAGAAATAAAAAAAAGAATAAATTAGTTAAATGAAGAACCGTATGCCCCCGAAGTATTAAGAGAAACGTTGGTGTATAGAGCAATCATTTGGGTGAGGGTTTTTTCATTACCACCTTGACAAGCCTTAATGTGGAGTTTGAGTTCAGTGTTTTTGACACCAGAGGTGGTGTTTTTGAACAAAATAGAAATATTGACCAAAATAGTTTTGGCGGTAGTAGAACCATCCCAGTAGGCTACAGCCAAACTATTTTGACCATTTTCGACTTTACCAACATAGTCCTGTGCAACGACGGCGGTATCAGCCACCTTAGCGAGTTCAAGAACAAGACCGTCGAGAGTCATCGAACAACAAAGAGCATCGGAACCAGTTGAGGTTTTCAAACAGTCATTAAGGTTAAGGATGGAACCAAGAGTATCAGTCAAAGCAATATAAGAACAACCATCCCAAGCATCTGTAGTGACACCCAAATCTGATTCGATATTGGATTTTACAAGTTTCTGGACATTGACACCAGTCTGGGTAGCAGTACCTGTAGTTGCAATGGCGCGTGTCTTGTCAGAAAGGAGTGTAACAACTGAGTAACCATCTCTAGCACCGTTGGTAAGCTGGTTTCCGTTCGATTTCATGCTAAGTTTTTTAGCACTATTTTCAGAAATATTTAAGGTTCTATCACCACCACCTCCTACAATTGCCGAACTGTAGAAAATAGCAACAAATTCTGCATATGATAAACAGTAAGCACTTGAAATATCAGCGGTATCCCAAACATTTTGACCAGAAGCATCAACACGTCTCATTTGGGCATCAATTGCTAAATCGACGACGTGGTTAGCTGAGGCAAGGGCTGTTGAAAGTTCGGCCGGACATACTCGAGCAAATGTAATTGATTTCATTATGAAATAGTGAAAGAAAAAAAAAAATATAAAACTACTAAATATAAACTCTAAAACTACTAAATATAAAACTCTAAAACTACTAAATATATTATATCAATTTAATTTTTATAGAATAAAAATTAAATATAGAAATTAAGAAATTAAATATAAAAAGGTAATGATAAAAATTTAACTAAACCCAGATACTTGAGATGCAGCTAAAGAACCAAATCCTTGTGGGGAAGGAGTTGTTAATTCTGCAAAATTCTTGGAATTTGCATGACTAGATACCTTAATGTGAAATTTAAATTCTGTATTTTTAACACCAGTTGTCGTATTTTTGAATAATAAAGAAAGAGCAACATATCCAACTTTGTCGGCCGTACTACCGTCTAATTTTGTCATCATTGCAGACCAAGCAGTAGAAGATGTTGAAGTTGCATAAACGGCATTTTGTGCAGAAGTAGCATCCGAAGCTGCTAAAGAATGTTGGGCATCGTAAACTTTGGCCAATTCAATAGCCAATTGTTTTTTAGAAAAAGAGCAACAAGCGACAATTGCACTACCAGAACCTGCACAACTCATGAGACTTGCTAAATTTTTCATAGGTTGAAGTAAATTAAGAACTTCGGTGTATGAACACGTATCCCATCTACTGACTTTTGCACATAAATCTTTTTCTATATTTGAAACAACTTTATCCATAAGATTGATACCTGTTAAGTTACCAGATGATTCAATAATTAAGCTCATAACTGGACCATTAATTGCAGGAGAACCATTATACATTGTACCAGCTCCTAAAGGAGAATTGGTAAAGACAATTGCTTTTGCGTTACTTTCGGAGATAGCAAAAAGAGGGTCCGCTTCCAAGGGCGCGTTGAAAAATGTGGAAGAAAAAATCCCACCATTAAAGGTATATTCACCCATTCCGGTACTTGGGTAAAATCCACCGCTAACATCCTCAGAAAACTGATTC
>Ga0115000_10002089_pt1 | contig 17504 bp, 15 predicted proteins | sample ArcticOcean_MG_C_6_FD_89690 | JGI IMG/M metagenome (GOLD analysis project Ga0115000, IMG submission 89690) | Marine microbial communities from western Arctic Ocean - ArcticOcean_MG_CB8_128 | ecosystem: Environmental > Aquatic > Marine > Oceanic | place: Arctic Ocean: Canada Basin | collected...
AAAATTTTTTTTATTAATCTTTAATTTATTGATATTTTTTTTTTTATAATAATTTATAAAAATAATTAAAAATTTTTTTTTTTTAATATATTTTGAATTATTAATAAATTGAATTTTTACATTTTTATTAAAAAATTTAATAAAATTAACCTTATTTTTTTGTAAATAAGATGATTTACTAGTTAATATTTGTAAAAACATTAATAAATTTTTTTTCTTTTAAAGATAGTTGAATTCAACTCCTCTGATCTTACACCAAACTTTGGTTTTCCAATAATTTTTGAAATTTGTGAGAGGTTCTTTTTTAAATTTATAAATTGATTTTTAGTAATTGAGACTTTAGCATCAACACATTTATGATTTTCATTTATTTTAAAATGTTTTTCTATATATTTGACCCCCAATAATGCTGAATAAACAGGCACTTCTATACCATTGCTATGATCTGAAAGTCCTATTTCGCAGTTAAATTTTTTTTTTAAAAAATTAATATTTGATAGATAGGAATTTTCAATTTTATTTGGATAAGAAGATATACAGTGCATTAAAATTAAAGGAATTTTTTTTCTTTGAAATTTTTTATATACAGCATTAATTTCATGTAAACTTGCCATACCTGTAGAAACTATAGTTTTGGTTTTTTTTTCTAAAATTTTTTCTATTAATGATTTATTTGAAATATCAAATGATGCTACTTTAAATAAATTTACTTTCAAACTATGTAAAAAATCTACAGCCTCTAAATCAAAAGGTGTTGAAAAGAACTTAATTTTTTTATAATCACAATAATCTTTTATAATTTTAAACTCTTTATAAGTTAACTCACATTTTTTTAAGATATCAAAGACATCTGTATATTTTTTGTGAATTCTTTTTTCTGTTTTGTAAGTCTGAAATTTAATCGCATCCGCTCCAGATTTTTTTGCAGCATCCACTAGTTTTATAGCTGTTTTTAAATTTCCATTGTGATTAATACCAGCTTCTGCAATTAAAAAATTTTTTACCATGCAGATAAGCCACCATCTACCACTATATTTTGTCCAGTTACATAAGATGATTTATCTGATGCAAGAAACATTAGACATGTATAAAAATCATCAACATTTGCCATTCTGTTTAATGGCACTCTTTTAGAGTAATTTTTTATAAATTTTGTTTTTTGTTTTTTGTTTGAGTTTAAAACGCCCCCTGGAGATAAACAGTTTACATTTATATTATACTTAGCTCCGTAAACGCTAAAATATTTTGTAAACTGTATTATTCCAGCCTTTGTAGCTCCATAAATCTCTGAATTAATATTATCGCCTTTGCCATAGATATTAAAATCAGGACTTAAAATACCATAAATAGAGCCAATGTTAATTATGCTACATTTCTCTAACTTAAGTTTTTTATGAAAGTTTAAATAATTTTTACAAATATTAATTGTGCCAACAACATTAGTATTAAAAGTAGAATTTAGTTCTTTTTTAGTTCTTTTTTCAAATTTTTTAAAATAAGAAATTCCTGCATTATTTATTATTACATCAATTTTCTTAAATTTTTTAAAAACAAATTTTAATATTTTATTAATTATTTTTTCGTCTGATATATCTGCATTAAAAAAATAAAACTTGTCATTTTTAATTTTATTTTTACTTTTATCTATTCCCACAACAATGCTTCCCATATTTAAAAAAAGTTGTGCAAAAGATGTTCCTAACAATCCGCTAGATCCTGATATAATTATAATTTTATCTTTAAAATTAAAAAGTTTATTAATTGAGAGATTTTTCATACATTTTTTCCAAATATTTCATTGTTTTTATATAATTTTTTTTAGAAATGATATTATTTTTTTTTAATTTTATTTCTTTGTCTAATTTTTTATTATCATAAATTTCATTAAATTTATTTAATATTTTTGTATTAAAGCTTTTTAAACTTCTTTTGATGACAAATAGTGGAAAACTTTTTTTAATTTTATCTGCATTAAATAATTGGTGCCTATACTGGGGTATGCATATAATTTTTTTTTTTAGATAAATTCCATCAAATAAAGTTAACCCACCCGAAATTATTGCAATATTACATTTTCTAAAATGTTCCATATAATCATTTTTACTATAAAGAACTATTTTATGTTTTTTAGATAGTCCTTGTAAATTTAATTCATAAATTTTAGGAATAAATATTTTCAAATTTTTATTAATTTTATGAAGAATTTTCAGAACTTTTAAACATAAGTTGTTATGATCATATCCGCCAAAAGACAAAAAAATATTATTTGATAAAGAATTTGCAACTTTATTTTCCAGTATTGAGGGTAGCAATAAAAATTTGAAACCCACTTTAACATTTTTACTTTTCAAATGTAATTTTGGAAATACTAAAGAATTAATACTTAGGTCAAACTTATTTCTTATTTTAGACTTGTCTTCAAATAAAATTATTTTATTAAATTTTGTTTTTAATATATTATAAAATTTTTCATTGGTTGTTCCAATTCTATCAATAATTAACAAATTACCGTTTGCACTTGAAATGAACTTTGCTTCTTTTATAGAGTTATCAATTATATTATTACCAATTTCTATAGTTTTATAATTTTGATTATATAATATTTTTTTTGATATCGAAAATTCCCTTCCTTTTTTACAAATAAATATAATTTGCTTTTTGTTAATTTTATATTTTCTAACTAAATGTTCTGCAATATGAATACATCTATAAAGATGTCCTGTACCAACTTTAGGATTATTGCCAGCATCACATCTAAATACAATTTTATTTATTGAAGAATTTTTTGATATTTTCACAAATGTATTTTATCTCTTTAATTTTTAAGTCTGGGTATATAGGTAAACTAATTAAATTATCTCCTAAATTTTTTGATATAACACATGTTTTATCGTTCCATTTAAACATCCTTCTAAAAATACTCATATCAGTCACACTTCTATAAGTAATTCCAACCCCAATTCTCTTTTTTTGTAAATAAATTATCAACTTATCTCTTAGATATTTATCTTTTTTTTCATTTAACAACTCAACAATGCAAAGGTGATAGGCATGCCTGAAGTTTTTTGTATCAGTAGTAAATTTTTGAAACTTTATTGGCAAACCATATAAATTTTTTCTGTAAATATTATAAATTTTTTTTCTTATTTTTAAATTTTTTTCAATTTTTTTTAATTGAACTAGTCCAATTGCTGAGTTTATATCTATAAGATTATACTTTAAACCTACTTCTGTCACATCATAGTGCTCAAATTTACTATTAAATTTTACTGCGGCTGGAAGATTTCTCTTCCAAGCATCTTTTGATAATCCATGAAGTCTTAAAACTCTAATTTTGTTTGCAATTTTTTCATCTTTTGAAATAATCATTCCACCCTCGCCAGTTGTTAGGTTTTTAGTAGAATAAAAACTAAAACAACCAGTGTCTCCAAAGTTACCAACATGAATGTTGTTATACTTGGTCTCAATACCATGGGCACAATCTTCTATTAAAAATAAATTATATTTTTTTTTAATTTTATTAATTCTTTCAATTTCACAAGGCAGACCAGCTAAATGGACTAAAAGTATTCCCTTAGTTTTTTTTGTTATCTTTTTTTCAATATTTTCTGGATTGATATTATAGGTATCCTTATCTATGTCAGCTAAAACAGGTTTTCCTCCTGCAAGAATAATAGAATTAATTGTTGAGGCAAAAGTCATCGGTGTTGTTATAACCTCATCACCTTTTTTTAATTTCATGCTCAAAAGTGACAAATGTAAGGCAGCAGTGCATGAATTAACTGATAAGCAATATTTTGCTTTCTTGTATTTTTTAAATTTGTTTTCAAATTTTTCAGTAACAGGACCTGTGCCTATCCATTTTGATCGGATAACTTTTATTAAATATTTAATCTCTTCATTTCCAATATTAGGCTTACCAAAAACAATGTAGTTATTTCGAATAGACATTAAATTTTTTTAATATAATAATAGTATGAATAAATTTTCTAATATCTTATATAATTGGTTAAATCAAACAATTATTATTTAAATAATAGACCAAATTTAAATTATGAAAACAAAAAAAATTTATGCATTAATTCAAGCGAGACTAAAATCTACCAGACTACCCGGAAAAATTTTAAAAAAAATTAATGGCAAAGAATCTATCATTTTTATGGTTGATAGATTAAAGAAATGTAAAAATATAGAAGATACAATAATTCTAATACCAAAGGGAAAAACAGATGACAGGCTTTATAATTTCTTAAAAAAAAAAAAATTAAAAGTTTTTAGAGGTTCTGAAAATGATGTTTTAGATAGATTTTACAATTGTGCTAAAAAATTAAATATTAAACATATTCTTAGATTGACCTCTGATTGCCCATTTATTGATCCAATTTTAGTAGATAAAATTATAAATGTTTATAAAAAAGGAAATTATGATTATGTCTCTAATATTATTTTTAGATCCTTCCCAGATGGTATGGATACAGAAATTTTTTCGTATAAGTCATTATCGTTTGCTAGAAATAATTTAAATAGTTCTTTTGATAGAGAGCATGTAACTAAATATTTTTTAAGAAGCGATCAACTAAAAAAAAAAAATATCTCTTTTGGAAAAAAAAATTATCAAAATATAAGGTTGACATTAGATTATAAGGAAGATTTAGAATTATTAAATAAACTCTCAAAAAAATTAAGAGAAAACTTTAGTCTAAAAGATATTATTAAATATTATGAAAAAAATAAAAAAGTATTTGATATTAATAAAAAGTTTATTAAAGAAATACAATCATTAAAATTAAATTCTGGTCAATTAAAATGGTCAGAAGCCAAGAAATATATTGCAGGCGGCAATATGTTATTTTCTAAAAGACCAGACAGATTTTTACCTGAACTATGGCCTGCATATTTTAAAAAAGCAAAAGGCTGCAATGTTTATGATTTAGATAATAAAAAATACATCGATATGACAATAATGGGAGTTGGAACAAACATTTTAGGTTATGCAAACGCATCAGTGGATAACGCGGTATCTAATAGAATAAAAAAAGGAAATATGACTACACTTAATTGTGTTGAGGAAGTTGATTTAGCAAAAAAATTAATTAAAATCCATCCATGGGCTGATAAAGTCAGATTTGCTAGATCCGGAGGTGAAGCAAACTCAATTGCAGTAAGACTAGCTAGAGCCTCAACACAAAGACAAAATATTGCTTTTTGTGGTTACCACGGATGGCACGATTGGTATTTGGCAGCTAATTTAAAAAGTAAAAAAAATTTAAATCATCACCTATTAGAAGGTTTAAAAATTGGTGGTGTAAGCAATAAGTTAAAAGATACAATTTTTCCATTTAAATATAATGATTTTAAAGATTTAAAGAAAATTGTAACAAAAAATAATATAGGAATTATAAAAATGGAAGTTGTTAGAGATAGCACGCCTAAGAGCAATTTCTTAAAAAAAGTTAGAAAATTAGCTGATGAAAAAAAGATTATTTTAATATTTGATGAATGTACTTCTGGATTTAGAGAGTGTCTTGGAGGTATTCATAAAAAATATAATGTTGAACCTGACCTTTTGATGCTTGGAAAGGCTTTAGGTAATGGTTATCCTATAACTGCAGTATTAGGCATAGAAAAAGTAATGAAGTCAATTAATAAAACCTTCATAAGCAGTACCTTTTGGACTGATAGCAGTGGCCCAACAGCGGCCCTTAAAACTTTAGAGGTTATGGAAAAAACTAAAAGCTGGAATTATATTACAAAGCTAGGAGGATATATTATAAAAAATTGGAATAAATTGTCAAAAAAACACAATCTAAAAATACAAATAAGTGGAATTAACTCATTATGTAAATTTAATTTTATGTCTAATCATAATCAAAAATACAAAACATTTATTACTCAAGAGATGCTGAGTAAAGGAATTTTAGCCACCAATACGGTTTATGTATCTTTAGCTCACAATAAGTCAATTATTAAAAAATATTTCATAGAATTAGACAAAATTTTTGCAATCATCTCAAAATGTGAAAATCATAAAGAGGACATTTTTAAATATTTAATAGTACCTGTTGCTGAAACTGATTTTACAAGACTAAACTAATTTTAATGAAAATTAATTTAAAAATTTTAAAAAAAAAATTCCCACTTAAAATTGAGTATTTAAAAAAGAGACCATCAGTTCTTGTTTCTGATAGGCTTAGATTAGATCATAATCTTAGGTCAATAATTTTGGCATTTATTTTGAATAAATCAAAAAAAATTAATCCTTATGTAATTTCAGATAAAACAAATTTTGAAAAAGATGATTTTTTTAAAATTTTTAATTTTAAAAAAGTAAACATTAAATTTAGAAAATCAAAAATATTATTTTTTAATATTGGCCCTAAAATTTTGCTTAGTATAATTTTTTTCTATTTATTATCTATTTTTAAAAAAAATAAAATTAAATGGTTAATTAATGATTATAAATGTGAAGAGATAAATATTGGTGATTTAGTATATGACACATATATAAGATATGGTAATAAATTTATAAAACCTAATATTTATTGTATGAGTTTTCTAAAAATTTTATTTATAGGTATATATAAAACTTATATTATAAAATATTACACAAAAAAACTTAAAGTTAGTTGTATTATTTCAAATCAAAAAGGTTACTTATCTTTTGGAAATTTATTACTTAGATATGGTGCAAAAAATAATTATTTAACAATACTAAACGGATATAATTTTATTAAAATCTATAAAAATTATAGAGAAAGTATGTCTACACCATGGAGAATTAATTCAAAGTTGTTATCAAAAAAGCAAATAAATAAAAATAAAATTATAAATTTTTATAAAAATAGGAATATAGTTAAACAATCCGGTAGTTATGTTGATCTTTCAACCTTAAAAAAAGCTTATGGAAATAAAAAAAATTATAAATTTGATATTTTTTTAAAAAAACAAAAAGATAAATACAAATATTTAAATTTATTTGCCTTACACTGTTTTTCTGATGCCCCTCATGTTTGTGGAGAATTGATTTTTAATGACTTTTATGACCAATTTATAGAAACTATTAAATTTATAAGATCCTCAAGAGAAGAGTCTCTTTGGTTGATCAAGCCTCATCCTGCAAGAAATGATTATGGAGAGAGGGGTATAATTGAGGATAAACTTAAATTGTTTAATATTAAAAATGTTATTTTATGTCCTGACAATATTAATAATTCGCAATTATTTAATCATGTTGACAATTTAGTAACGGGAGTTTCCACTATCTCATTGGAATTTGCATGTCATGGAAAAAAATCAATAATATCAGGAAATGCACCTTATTTTCACAAAAAATTATTCTATCAACCAAAAACAAAGATAGAATATTTTAAGAAATTAAAAAATATTAATTATTTAAACAACAGATTAAGCAAAAAAGAAATATTTTTATCAAAAAAAATACTCTACATTTTAGAAAATCATATAAATATCAATTTAAGAAAATCTTCATTATTGCCTGATTATTATTTGAAACAATTTAAATCTGATAAAAACTATTTAAAAAAATTAATTAAAAATTTAAGCAATAAAAATAATTATAATATACATAATGATCCTATGTATAAAGATATAAAAAAAATAATAACAACAAATCTTGAAAATTATTAAATATAAATAAAAATTTACAAAGTAAAATTCATGGATAAAAAACTAGCATATCAATTTTTTAATCTTATTGGTAAAAAAAAATTAATATACTTTGCTTTCTTATCATCAATTAATTTATTTTTAGAGTTATTATCTTTCTCTCTTTTTATACCAGTAATACTCGCTCTATCAGGAAGTGATAAGAGTGATTTTATTTCAGAATTTATACATAAACAATTTGAAATAGAGAACTCATTAGAGCTTTTAATGATTTTATTAATTTTGCTTATGGCTATTTTTTTTATAAAAAACTTAGTAATTAGTTTTTGTTATTATAAACAAAGCAAAATTTCTGCATCCATTGAACAAGAATTATCATTAAAGATTTTTAGTAGCTATCTTCATGCAGATTATATTTTTCATACAAAAGAAAATTCATCAAAAATTATTAGAGACATAATGTCAGAAATTGGATTGTTTTGTAGGGGGCTACTTAATTCTGTTTTAGTAATTTTTCTTGAATTTTTTGTTTTTTTAGGAATTTTTTCACTTTTATTTGTTTATGCTCCAAAAGTTTCACTTTATTTAAGTTTTTATTTTTTAACCATATCAATAATTTTTTTTTTAATTTTTAAGAAAAAAATAGAAAAAATGGGAGTGAATAGAAACAAAAATGAAAAACTTAGAATTAAATATATTCAACAAGGAATACAGGGAATAAAAGAAGTCCTAATATTTAACTTACAGGAAGTAATGCTTAAATTTTTTAAAGGATATAACAATGTAGTAATCAATAATCTTTTTATGGTTGGCTTTATTAATAAACTGCCAAAACTTATCTTTGAATTTTTATCTATTACAATTTTATTTGTAGTATTTTATGTAAATTTTCAAGATGGTAATAACATTTCAGATATTACATATTTTTTGGGAATTATAATTGCTGGATCTTACAAACTATTTCCAAGTATGAATAAAATGTTGCAAGCTGTAAACACCATCAATTATAGCAAACCAACAATAAAATCATTAGCAAACATTTTATTTGAAAATAAATTAAATAAAAATATTAAACGATTAGATAATGAGACAACCTTTAGTATTGAAAATGAAATAGTAATTAAAGATTTAGATTTTAAATATGAAGAAAAAAGTCCAAATATTTTTGAAAACTTAAATTTAAAAATAAAAAGTGGTTCACGTATTGGAATTATGGGAGCTACAGGGTCTGGAAAAACAACATTGATAGACTTAATTCTTGGACTGCTTAAACCACTAAAAGGAGATATATTGAGTGACGAAATATCAATTTACAAAGATGTTATTAGTTGGAGGTCTAACGTAGGTTATGTTACCCAAGCTCCATATCTTATGGATGATTCAATTTTAAATAATATTGTATTAGGTGATATAAAAAAAAAAATTGATCATGAAAAAGTTAATAAGATTATAGAGATAACTCAATTATCTAAATATATAAAAAGTACACAAAATGGATTAGAAACAATTATTGGAGAAAGAGGAGCTCAATTATCAGGTGGGCAAATACAGAGAGTTGCAATTGCTAGAGCTCTATATAGGGATTTAAAAATATTAATATTAGATGAAGCAACCTCTTCTTTAGATAACAACACGAGAGATGAAATAATTAGAGAAATAAGCAATCTAAATGCTAATATAACAATTATATCTATATCCCATGATAAAAAAGCACTTTCCTATTGCGATGAAATTTACCATTTAAGTGCAGGAAGTTTAAAAATTTAAAACTTTTTATCATTAATCTTAAATTTATGTTATGAAAAGCTCTTAGTAATTATGGAAAAATCAGATTTAGAATTTTTTTTAAAAGAGAATATAATTTTAGACTTAGATAGCTTTATCATTAATTTGTTAATTGCATCTATTCTTAGTTTTATTGTACAGGTATTTTATCTTAAATTTTCAACAACACTTTCAAATAGGTTAGATTTTTCAAAGAATTTTGTTGTTTTGGGAATTGCCACAACAATAGTTATAACAATTGTTAAGTCATCTTTAGCTTTATCATTGGGTCTTGTTGGTGCATTATCTATAGTTAGATTTAGAGCTGCAATTAAAGAGCCAGAAGAACTGGTATACTTATTTTTAATTATATCAATAGGGCTTGGTTGTGGTGCTGGACAAGTAAAAATTATATCAATTGGAACAATATTTTCATTGTTTGTTATATCTTTTTACCACTTTTTTTATAGAAATCAAAAATTCAAAATTTCTGAGGTCTTAAATTTTGCATTAAGTAAAAGCTCAAAAGTTAGTGAAAAAGAAATTAATGAAATTATTAACTTTATTAAAAAAAATACAAAAAGTGTCGACTTAATATCAATTGGCAAATCAAAAAATGACACAACATTAAATTTTGATATAACCGTTAATGATATTGGCAAAATATCCTTTCTTGTGTCTGAACTCGAAAAGAAAAATTACAAATCAATAATTGCAAGAAATAATATAAATTCAATTTAATTGAATAAAAACTGTGAAAATAAAAAAATTAAGTTCAAAAAAAAAAAAAAAATTAAATTAAATAAAAAAAAAATATTAAAATAAAAAAATTTAATTTAAAAAAAAAAAAAAGTTTTCATTTTAATTTTTTTTTCAAAGCTTATTTCTTTGTTACAATAATTTTTTTAACATTATTTCTGATTCTTTTTTTTAATACTGGATATTGGAAAAATTACAAAAATATATTTTTTGATCGATTGCATAGCCGTTCTGTAATTAATTATATCTATACACCTGAGATACTTTTAAAAAAGATAAGAGCAAAATTTTATAAAATTCCAAATTTAAATATAAATATTTCTTTTAAGAATCAATTAAACTTAGAAAATCAAAGAACAAATGCTATTAAAGCATTTAACTCAGGCAATGGGGCCATCTTTAGTGAGGTAAATGCATCTATTAATTTTGAAAATAAGAATTTCAAAACTAATTTAAGACTTAAAGGAGATAGAATATCACATTGGTTTGAAAAAAATAGAGCCTCTATGAAGCTTGATCTTAAAGGAGATAAAAAAATTTTAGGTATGGAAAAGTTTTCTTTGCAAAAACCTAGAATGAGAAATTATATACATGAGTGGCTATTTTTTGAGCTGATTGGCGAGTTAGATTTAATAAAATTGAATTATATATTTGTTGATACAAGCATAAATGGAACAGATTCACATCTTTATGTACTCGAGGAGGCATTTGATAAAATCTTAATTGAAAGAAATAAAAGAAGAAATGGGCCTATATTTTCATTATACGAGGAGTTTACGCTGAATATTAAAGAAACGAAATTTGAAGTTTATAATAAAAAATACTGGTTAGATGATGAAAATTTGAAAGTTACTCAAATTGCTAACAAAAAATTAGAAAATTTCTTTAAAAAAAACTCTGAAGCTATTGATGTATTTGATATCGAAAAATGGGCAACTTTTTTTGCAATAACAGATTTAAATTATTATAGCCATGCACGTGCCGCAAAAAGTGTTAAATTTTTTTATAATCCTGTCTCAAGTCTTTTTGAGCCAATTGGGTATGATGCACATAGAGCTGTGCCAAATTATAGTAAATACATAAAAAAATGGAATGAACTAACAATAAATAATTCTTATCAAGAAGCTTTAAATTGTAAAAAAAATATAGAAAATTGTATTAAATCTGGTGGTAGGATTAATGGTAATTATCTTACTTATAAATTTTTTTTTGATAAGTCTGGGAATTTAAATGAACAATTTTTTGAAGAATATAAAAATAAGATACAAAAAATCTCATCAAAAAAATTCTTAGATGATTTCTTTTATAAAAGAGAAAATCAAATAAAAAAAATAAACTCACTAATTTATGATGACTATTTTTTTGTAGATCATAATTATTCCTTTGGTCCAGGATTATATTATTTTTCTAAGAAAGATATTTATTTAAGAGCAGATAATCTCAATATCTTTTTTAGATCTAATATTGTGAAGATTTTTACTGAGCAAAAAAAAAATGAAATCATTATTAAGAATATTCTAAATAATAATTTAGGATTAATATTAAATCAAATTAAATGTGAAGATTTACTAACATCAAAAAAACATTTTTTTTTATTAAACCAAAAAATAAATAAAAGTTTAACAAGCATAAAGTTATCAGATCTTGATAATTCTTTAAATTTAAGGTGCTCAAATATTACTTTTTTAGATGAAACAAATAAGATTGTTGAAAAAGTAATACATCAAAACTTAAATCACAATATTGATGAATTTAAAAAAATTAATAAAGAATTATATAAAGAGTACTTTTTTACAATTGATAAAAGTATATTTTTAAAAAAGAAAAATACAATTATAGATACAAACATATTTATTCCAAAAAATTATACTGTACTTATATTGCCTGGTGAAAAAATAATATTAAGAGATAACTCTTTTATCTACTCTAATTCTGCTTGGAATGTTGATGGTAAAAAAAAAGGTATTATTATTTCTGGTGAAAAAAGTAATTTGGGCGGGGGTATTTTGATAAATGATAAAAATCAAGTATCTATTTTTAATAATGTAAAGTTTAGTTTTTTAAGTGGGCCTCAACAAATTATACAGAATAACAAAAATTACCTATCTAGGAATTTTATTAAATATGATGAATCAAAAAAAAACACTTTTATCAGTGAAATGAAGAATATTAAAAAAAATGAAACTTTATACTCTTTAAATTATATATTATATGGAGCTTTAAATTTTTTTAATACTGAAGTAATTATAAAAAATGTTTTTTTTAATAAAATTTGTTCTGAGGATGTATTAAATATTATTTCAAGCAAATTTTTAATTGAAAATGTGAATTTTGAAGAAAGTTGTTCCGATAGTATAGACATTGATTTTAGTGAGGGATCTATCAATAATGCTAAATTTAAACATATAGGCAATGATGCAATAGATTTTTCAGGCTCAGTTGCGAATATTGACAACATAGTTCTTGAAGAAGTCGGTGATAAATTAATAAGTATAGGTGAAAATTCAACAGTCAACATAAAAAATTTAATAGGAAAAAATTCATACGTAGGCATAGCCAGTAAAGATGGATCTACAGCTAATTTAAAAAATATTACAATGGATAATGTAAAAATTGGATTGGTAGCTTATATTAAAAAAGATGAATATGAGCCAGCTAGAATTATTGCTGATGAAATATTTATTAATAATAGTAAAGTAAAATCTTTAACAGATGCAAAATCAAAAATTATACTAAATAAAAATAAACTAAATGTTAAAACAGATTTTATTTTATCTATCATTTACAATAGAGAAGATAATTTAATTAATTAGAAATATAAATTTGATATGAAAAACAATCATGTAGAGGAAATGAGATATGAAAAAAAATGGATTTATAATAATAATTCTTATTATCAAGTTTTATCTGCATTAATGAGATCAAATTTTAAGTTTAAACATCATTATGAAAAAAGAATTGTAAACACAGTGTATTTTGATGATTACAATTTATCCAATGTTTTAGATAATGTTGAGGGTCAAAAAGACAGAGTGAAATACAGACTAAGATGGTATGGTTCTGATAAGTACATTGATAAACCTGTTTTTGAGATGAAATATAAAAAAGCCCTAAAAACTTATAAAAAAAAAAAATCTTTATTTTTAAAAAAAAAATTAAATGTTAATAATATTAATAACTTTATAAATCTTAAAAAAAAATTCAACTTGAAGGTCAAGAATAATCATTTATTGCAACCCAAAATTTTAATTAACTATAAAAGAACCTACTTAATATCTGGTGATAATTTGATCAGAGCTACAATAGATCAAGATATTAGATATAAGAAATTATTTAAATTTAATGAAAATTTTTTTCATAATTTTAACAATATTGTGATGGAGATGAAGTATGATACAGATTTAGATAGCTATTTCAGAAATTTAATTAATAATATTTCTGTAAGATATTCAAAAAGTTCAAAATATGTAAACTGTATGCTTTTACCATCAAAAGAATTTTCCAATTAATTCATAAAAAACTAAATAAACTTCTTTTTAAATCTAATAAATTTACTTTGCATTAAATGCAAAGCTCTAAAATAAAAAAGTTTAGAAAATACAAGATAGCTCATTACATGAATAATACCAACATAATCTCTTTCATTTATTAATTTTTTTAGAGAAGGTATTAAAGCTCTTGTTATTAATTCTCTTTTAAATCTTTTAAAATAACCTAACCCTTTTTTTGTGATGATAATTTTTTTATGTTTTGATAAAAAAAAATTTATGGATTTTATTCTTGTTTTATAATCTCTAGACATTTGATTAGGATTATAATCTTCAATTATAACTAAAAAATCATTAACAAAGTCAATATTTAAATTTGAATTTACAAGACGAAACCAAAAATCATGATCATGAGAGCCCATCATCTCTTCATCAAATCCTCCTAATTTCAGAAAAGAATCTTTTTTAAAAAAAAAGGTTGAAGGATTAGGGCAAGACCACAGGTTTAGCAATAAATCAAAAAGTTTAGCTTTATCATTACTAAATTCTTGTATATTTTTTTTTTCTCCTAAAAAATAATTACAATAAATAAAATCTAAGTTATTTTTTTCAGCAAGTAAGAATTGCTTTTCTAACTTTTCGGGTTTCCACAAATCATCGGTTTCAAGTATAGCCAAATACTTTGCATTTGATTTTTTTACCCCAAGATTACAAGCAAATGAGGGACCTTTGTTTATAATATTTCTAATAATTTCAATTTCAAATGGGTAAACTTTAGAAATTTCAATTTTTTCTACCGAACAATCATCTATTACAAATACTTTTTTTGGTAAAAGAGTTTGTTTAGAAATGCTTTGAATTGCATTATTTAAAAGTTCATTTCTTTCTTTAACAGGAATTATAATGTCAATAGAGTTTTGATTATCCACGATTTTATTTTATTTTGATGAATTATCATTTTATTTAACATTTTTTGTGATAATAAACATTCAATTAAATAACATTATCACAAATTAACAAATATGATACTCGGGCTAATTCCATCAAGACTTGGATCTACAAGGTTAAAAAAAAAACCTTTATTAGAAATAAATGGATTACCAATCATTATTCATACATTAAAAAGAGCTAAATTATCTAAAAGATTGACAAAAATTATTGTTTGCACAGACAGTAAGGAAATCATGGATATGGTCAAAAAACATGGAGGAGATTGTGTTATTACTTCAAAAAAACACAATAACGGCACTGAGAGAATTAATGAGGTGGCAAAAAAATATAATCCAAAATTAGTAATCGATATTCAAGGTGATGAGCCTTTATTGGATCCAACACATATAGATAAGGTGATTTCTCATCACCAAAAAAATACTCATTACGATATAATTCTTCCCAATCTGAAATTTAAAGCATCAAAATCAGAAAATATTGTAAAAGTAGTTAGTGATAAAAATGATAAAGTTTTATATTTAAGTAGATCTCAGATTCCTTTTCCCTTTAAAGTAAAACCAAAGTTTTATAAAAAACACCTATCTATAATTTCTTTCAAACCAAAGGCATTAAAAAAATTTTGCTCATTTAAACAATCTGAATTAGAAAAAATTGAAGGAATTGAATTAATGAGAGCTTTAGAAAATAATATACAAATTGGAACTTTTTCCTTAAATTCAAATACTTTTTCTGTTGATATAAAAGATGACTACTTAAGAGCCATAAAAGCTTTTAAAAAAGATAAGTTTAGAAATGCTTATTAGTAAAAAAAAAATAATTTTATTAGATTTAGATGGTGTTTTAATTAATTCTTTAAAAAACATGAGAATCTCATGGAATAACACAAGAAAAAAATTTAATATTAAACATACATTTAATGATTATAAAAAATTGATTGGATTACCTTTTTATTCAATCCTACGAAAATTTGATTTAAATAGTGAGGATTATTCAAAGATTAAAAAAAATTATGATTCTATTTCAAACAAAAAATTAGCATTAATTAAGATATATCCTAATGTAAAAGATACCTTAAATGATTTGATAAAAAAAAAATACACAATAGGATTAATCACATCAAAAGATAAAAAGAGAACTAAAAAAATTATTGATAAATTTAAACTAAAATTTAAATATGTATATTCACCTAATAATCAAATAAAACCAAATCCTAAACAAGATAAAATTTTAAAAATAGTTAAATTAGAAAAAATAAAAAAAAAAGACTGTATATATATTGGAGATATGTCATTAGATAAAAAATTTGCTAAAAATGCAGGAATAAAATTTATACATGCAGTGTATGGTTACGAAAAAAAAAAGATTAATACAAAATTTAAAATTAAAAAATTCAGAGATTTAAAAATATTATTAGAACATGTATTTTGAAAATGTATTAATTTTAGGGTCAAAAGCACCTTATAAAATACCAAATATAAGTGTTAAAGAAATTTTTTCATCCAATGGAAGTGCAGAATTAGCTAGTTTATATAATAAGAATTATAAAGATGAAAAGATAATTCATACATGTGTGATTGGAGCCAGATCTTTTCTCAAATTAAAAGATATCAATAAAAGAGTAATTGATTCAATGCCAGATAATCTAATTGTAAGAGACAATAATGATATAAGTGAAGATCTTTCTAAGTTATTTGCTAACGATATAAATATTTATAAGTTTACAAAACGAGAACAATTTTTATTTCAATCAAAATTTTTTAGACAAGGATTAATCAATTTAATAAGAGCGGAGTATAATTATGAAAATTTTTTACCTAAAAGATTAAAACATATTTTTAATGGTTTATTCAAATATGGATTTTTAGGAGTTTCTTCTGGCTTTTTTGCCTTGTTGAGTGCAGCAGAAAAATATCCAAATTCAAATTTAATAATATCATTTTTAAATTTTTGCGGAGGATCACATTATTATGAAACAGGAAAAATGACATTAAATAGAGGCAATATAGACAAAATACTAATGAACAATTTATTAGAAAGTATAAAAAAGAGAATTTTAATAGTTGATAAAGAAATTGCTATAAATTTTAAACTTAAAGAATTTAAAGGAAAAATACTAGATATATAAATAAATTTATTATGAACTTTATAGAAATAATTGGATTTCCTGGTGCAGGAAAAACCTATCTGCTGAAAAAAATTTTTGGTGAATTAAATAAAAAAAACATCAATATAGTTAGGAATGATAAATATTTATTTAATTATTTCACCAAAAATTTTGTTAATAAGATAATACTTAACTATTTTTATGAATACAAAATTAAAAAAAAATTTTATTCAAAATATATTTTTAGTAAGCAATATCAATTTTTATCAAATAACATTAATTTAATAATAAAAAAAAAAAAATTATCAAATGTAATCAGGATATTTAAAAAAATATTACAAAAATCAAAATTAAATATGATGGGTAAAGAAAGAGCACTTGATAATTTCAAGATAGATTTATGCACATTTTTTTTAGACACAAGAGTTGAAAGACAGACTCTTATTAACGACGAAGGACTCTTTCAGAAAATCTTTCTTATCTATAAAAAAAAAAATAATCATAAAGATATTAAAAAAATTATTAATGAATATTTAAAAGTAATACCCACTCCTGATTTGGTTATACTTTTAGATGTAAATAAAGATATATGTTTTGAAAGAGCATCATCAAGAAAAGGTGGATTTATATACGAAAAAAACAATAAAAATGAAATATTTGGTTTATTTTCAAAAATAATGAGAGACATAAAAAAAATACTTATAAAAAAAAAAAAAAAAAAGAAAAAAATAAAAAAAAATAAAATTAATAATAAAAATAAAATTAATTGAGATAGTTCATGCTTTTTTTTTTTTAATAACGCAGAATAAGTC
>Ga0115000_10002091_pt1 | contig 17495 bp, 12 predicted proteins | sample ArcticOcean_MG_C_6_FD_89690 | JGI IMG/M metagenome (GOLD analysis project Ga0115000, IMG submission 89690) | Marine microbial communities from western Arctic Ocean - ArcticOcean_MG_CB8_128 | ecosystem: Environmental > Aquatic > Marine > Oceanic | place: Arctic Ocean: Canada Basin | collected...
CCGCCAATGGCACCGCCACCGCCAATGGCACCGCCACCGCCAATGGCACCGCCACCGCCAATGGCACCGCCACCATTGGCACCGCCCATTCCTGGGAATGCTCCACTACCACCACCACCACCACCACCACCCCCTCCTGGTGGAGGCCCGCCGCCTCCTCCACCGCCTCCTCCACCTCCTGGAGCACCTCGTCCTCCTCCACCACCAGGTGGCATGCCACTTCCAGCCGCTCCCAGGCCGATTGATCCATGGGCTGCTGCAACGCTGAATGGAGGCGCCGTGCTGGCCACCTGGGCAAAGAAACCGGGTCGTTCCATCGCTGGCAAGCTGCCTGCAGTCAAAGACTCCAAGTGGCTTGTCGAGAAATGGGGTGCACTTGGAGAGGGCAACAATAAGTTCATGGATGATGCGACGATTACACTCGCGGCGTTGAAGGATGGGTTTGCAAAGCTAGCTGCGCCTGCTATAGTGCAACGCAAGGAATCAGTGCAGAAGATCGTCCCTGTGGGAGTCCTCGACGCCAAGGTGAGCCAGAACCTAAGCATCGCGCTCAATGGCCGTGGACTGCGAGGTCGCATTGACGAAGTGCAGCGTATCATCGCGACGTGTGACCTCTTGTCGGACGATGGCAAGCGCAACCTTCTTAATGCACCCGGACCAGCGCAGGCAGCGCAGGTCCTAGACTTCTTCGTTAACGAGTTGTACCCTGGTCCAGAGCAGATCGAAGCGATCAAAGCAGTTAAGGAGACACTCTCTCCAACACAGAAATTGAAGGAGGCAGAACAGGCGATGCTTACACTGTCCGTTGTGCCAAAGGTGTTGCAGCGCATGAAGGTCATGTCGTCTACGCTCAAGCGACCAGAGGTGCTTGTTGAGGCACGTCGTCGTTCAGAACGATGGAAGTATGCCTGGATGGACATTCCAGAGTCGGGCGTGCTGCAGAACCTATTGAATGGCCTGCTGCGTGCGGTCAATGGTCTGCACCAGGGCGAGAAGAGCCTCCCACCCATTACAGGCTTCAGCTTCAAGATGGACCGAAAGAGGAGCGAGTGGGCATCCGAGGCGCTGGAAGCGTTCAGGTTCCGTGTGGACGAGAAGCGTCCAATGCTCGGTGTTGTTGTTCTGAAAGAACTTGCGCGGACCTACGGAAGTGAGGACAAACTTCTTCGAGCTTTGGAGACTGAGTTCCTGTCGGGAGTCAACGATCGAGACTTCTTTTTCAGCCAGCCCTGGGACGACAAGAATGGACGGGCGTTTGATGCGAGGGAGAAGCTGGAGCGGAAACAGGAAGGCGACCTAGAGGACGAAGACGTGCTGCCAGTTGATCCCAGGCCTCTCGAGGGCCTCGACAAGGCAGACTCTGATTGGTACGCCACGATAGACGCCGAGGTAACCAAGGAGCAAGAGAATTTGAAGCAGGCGACAAAGCTAATGGAGGATGACTACGCGGCCCCTGGTAAGATAGACGAGGGTGTCGATGTGGACAGTGATGCCTATCGCAAGGTCAGCGACCCCAAGGTGTTTGCATGGAGGCTCAACGTCATGCTTGAGGGGCGTCTCACTGCAATCAGCCGCATCAAAGGAGAGAAGACCAAGGTGGGACCAGATGAGGGTAGGCAACGTGCCTTTGAGAAGGCCGATGCCTACGCAGACCTCGACCCTCCCGTTGGCACACCCAAGTGGAAATTCGACCATGCCTCTGAAATGTTGCTCACAAGGCAGTCGCTCGATCAGGTGAAAGACTCTGCGTCGGAGGTGCTGCGTTGGGCGGGTCAAAAGACAAAGACCGCGGCGGACGCAGAGGATGTAATGAAAGCGACCTTCATCATGCAGGAAATGACCGTCATTCTTCGTCTGTGCTACCAGATGCTGGCCAAACGTAAGCAGGAACGTTTGGCGAAGGAGGAGATGCTGGCAGAGCGCGCATCACGTGCTGCAGCTCGTGCCACAAAAGCCACAAAAGCCGCAGCTGCAAAGCAGCTGCCAATTGGCGCCAAGCTTGCGTTCAATGCGGGTGGGGCTGTGCCTATCTACCAGCAGCGCTACGCGGAGAAGGTTGAGGTGAGACTCGGTGAAGCAATTCGTGGACTTCTTAAGCAGAACAACGTGACGATCGATATACCAACAGACGAGACGCCTACGCTTCTGCACGCACTGAGGGACATAGCACGGGACCGTATTTTGTAGACATGAAAGACATCATTAAAACACTTTACCATTTACTCTCCGTCCACAGAGCCATCCTTTTTCTTTCCCTTGCGCGATGTGAGGTCACGAGAAATGACCTGGAACGGAGGCGAGCAACAGGAAAAGTCGACATCCTTCTTCTCTAGGATCTCTGCCGTCGTGCACGTCACCTTGAACATGAACAGCCTCCCAATCGGCTCGGTGAGGCGCGACAGGAAGAGCACCTTGAAGCGCCACGACACCTTTCCAGAGTTCATCTGACAGACGGACATGTTTCCTTCTGGAGGGTCAAAGAGGTTGGCCGGGTTGTTCCTTAGCTCGGTCTTGTCGACTGGCTCTCCGGTATCTGCGTAGCACACTTGCAGTTTGAAGTGCACATTCGAATCTGATGCAATCTCAGACTCTGTAGCATCGCGCTTCGCTGCCCAGTGGCGCAACTGGCATGTGATGTGCACGTAATTACGCGACTCCACAGTGAACAGGCGTGAGCCAGTCTTGTCCCTCTGCAGCAAGTGAGGGAACAGGTGTCCAATCTCCTTGTAGTTCTGCGGTGGCTGATGTTTGTGGTGGTTGGGAGGCAGCATCATTGCTAGCACGTAGTCTGCAAGGTTGCGCTCCTTGCCCGTGGACTTGCTGACAATGTGCAGGCCATCGTCAGCCGATGATTCGTCGTCCTCCCTGCCCTCGTTCACCGGACCGATCTTCTCGTTGAGCGCTTCAAGCTCACGATGGAGAGCAGCATTGGTAGCAAGCAGACGCTTGTTCTCCTTTTCAAGGTCATCGTGCTGTGTCTTCCACTCTGCATTCTTCTTCTCGAGTCCATTGACGCGCTGTGTAAGTTCGTACTTCTCTGCACCAAGTCGCGTAACCTGCTTGTGCAGAGGCACGGTTGGCTGGCCTTGCGCACCCTCCTCACTTCCACGATCCTCTTCCTCGCCTTCCTCGCCTTCCTCCTCCTCCTTACCGTCTTCCTTTTCCTCGTCATCTTCCTCGTCATCTTCCTCGTCATCTTCCTCGTCCTCGTCGTCTTCCTCGTCCTCGTCGTCTTCCTTGTCCTCTTCGTCCTCGTCGCCATCTGGCTCCGGTGGCTTGTCATCGTCGTCATCAAGAACAGGTTGTCTAGGACGCTTTGGCATCCCGAAGGGGGCGGAACTTTTGGTACACTATTTGGTCACTTCTGGGACACTCACTGTTGGATAGCGAACCGACTCTACCTCGCCATTTGTGCACTCCCGTACACAAGTTGACAGATGCACGGGAGTGGAGTAATGGACACTATCTATGTCCAAGGAGTTGCCTTTCAAAGAGCAACACGCTTGCAGCCGTCTCCGCCCACTATGGCTCAAAATCCCGACTACATTGAGATTTCTCTGAAGAACGGTGGCTGGGACGGAACCCGCGTTCACACGTACTCCGAGTCTGACGCGCACGCGGTTGCCACCCGTGTTGTCAATCTGGCCAAGGAACTTGTGTTGGCGGATGCGGGTCTTGTCTTCCGCTCGGGCCACATGATGGCTGTTGTACAGCGCGAGACGCAGCAGTTCCGCTTCATGGGCACTTGGATGGACTTCCGGTTTGGCAACGAGCAGGGCGTGCCTATCATCATGGCTGACGACGAGCGCAACCAGATAGGAGAGTGGGCCTTCGGTGTCGCTCGTGTGCAGCTTCACTCCATGCAGCTCGAGCGGCAAGTCAATCAGATGTCGAAGGAGTCTGAAGAGCGTGCCAAAATCAAGGCCCAGATCGAAGAGGCTAACGAGCAAGGTGCTGGCTACACAGTGCCACCCATTCCAGGCCCTGCTCCCGGAATGTCAGCCATGCAGTTCATGCAGGCGAGCGGCCGCCTTGACCCTGCATGGATCCCCATCGCGCCGAGCGCGGAGCAGGTTGCCGCCACCCCGCGCTCCTTCCCGGTGGGTGTGTTCTGATTAGGCGGGGGGGTGCAGTCATGAGTGAACATTTGTTTAAATGATCTGAAACAAATTTTCACCCGCCGGACACTGATTCCAGACATGTGGCCAACAAGTGTCCCGGAAGTGCCCTAGGGTACTTTTGGGTCACTTCGATGGAACTTCCTGGTGACCTGGCTTGGTCACTTTTGGGACACTTTTTGAGGCGATCGTGACCCCGATCGTATCTCGTGGTTCGTCAACTTTCATGTTTGTAACGGTCTGGAGATACGATCGGGGTCACGACCGGCCTAAAAAGTGTCCCAAAAGTGATCAGACCAGGTACCACACAAGTGACCACCTAAGTGTCCCAAAAGTGCCCTAGGGCACTTTTGGGTCACTTCGATGGAACTTCCTGGTGACCTGGCTTGGGCACTTTTGGGACACTTTTTGAGGCGATCGTGACCCCGATCGTATCTCGTGGTTCGTCAACTTTCATGTTTGTAACGGTCGGGAGATACGATCGGGGTCACGACCGGCCTAAAAAGTGTCCCAAAAGTGACCAGACCAGGTACCACACAAGTGACCACCTAAGTGTCCCGGAAGTGCCCAAGTCAACTACGATCGCCCAGAGTCCCAGATCCTCTCTCTCAGCTCTCTCCTTTACGTGATCGGTCACACGAACAGCGGTGGGAGCTCCTTTGCGGGAGGAGCCAGCTTCCTCGAAAACTCCACGTAGTCGTGAGCCTCACTAGGAAGATCGTCTCCAGCCATGTAGCCAAGGCGCCTGAGATGCTCATCCTCTTTGGGAAGCTCGCCCCACACATCGGTTTCCTTGTCCTTCATCCAGAAGGTGTCATTCATCCACGCCATCCAGCCACCTCCAATGTTGATCTCTCCAATGAGCTTGTAGACCGAGTCGGGCAGACCCTTGTCACCCTCGTAGCGACGGCGGCGCACGCGTATCTGTGTGGGATGGACGGCGGAGCCGTTGATCTTGCCCGGAATCATCTCGTGACGCTGGCAAAACTCGCCGGTGCCAAAGATTGGGTCATCTGGAAGAAACTGGCGTATCGAGGCGTTCTCGATGTACGCACCCCCGTTGACAGAGTCATGATCCATCTGCCACTTATTCAACATGGGCTTCACGTAGTTGTATAACTCGTTATAGTACAAGAACATCGTCTCGAAGCACGGGTTGATGTGCGTGCCGTGGAACGAATATGCGCGCACTGCATAGGGAGACATCGTGTAGATGTCCTTTCCGTCCTTTGAGAATACCTTGTAGATTCGACCATTGTCGTCTACCGTGATGCGGGTCTCTGCGCTTCCGAGGTGCTCCATGCAGTCCTTGAACTCGGAGGGGCGAAAGGAGATCTTGTCGGATAGGTGTCGAAACCGCGTGCCGTTAGGAAGCTCATAGCACGCCTCGCCATCGTGCCACACCATGCAGCCACTCGCATCGCACATGAGCGCGAACTCATGAAGCCAGCAGATGCTTGCTCCCCACGTAGCGCAGCGATAGCTCACCATGTTGAAAGTGTCGTGGAGCTGTGCAATCTCTTCGTGCAGCATGCGGTTCTCTGCAGGGTCATCGTGCAGGACGACGTTTGAGCGCATCGCGTCGCGCGACCCGCCATCTCTACCACGCTTGATGACAAGACGATCTGGGTCCCGCTCGCGTGGCGGAGAGGGAGGTCGACCATTGCGCCGGCCTAGGAATACCTTGTACTGCTTCATCGCATCACCGTACGCCTCGCGTGCAGTACGCCGCTCTCCTTCCATGTAGTTGCGCCAACGCATGAAATCATCGTAGGCGCCACGGAGTTTGTGCAGGTATTCGCGTGAGTAGAGGTTCCAAGGACGGCCATTTGCGCCTTTCTCCTCTTTCACCTTCTTCTCATTTGCCCTCTTCTCTGCCGGAGTCAGACAGAAGCGGCCCAGCGGAGGGTTGATCTCTCCAGTCACAATCAATGCACCTGCAGGCTTACAAGGTCGCCACTTGCATTCGTCGCGCCATATCCAATCGAGTATGGAGATGTCGTTGCCGTCGGCGTCTTTCCAATCTCGCCATTTTGTGATGTCATCGCCTTGGATTTTGCCGGTCTTGATGCGACTTTCGATCGCAACACGATAGGCGTACTCGCGCTGCACCGGCCACACGTAGGAGCATGGCCCTGTGGGTGCTACGAATGCGTCGTGCGCAGTGGGCTTCTGCAAGTTGAACTCCTCGCACACCCGATCAAGCGACTTCATGAACTTCCGGTTAAGCCACTCAACGTGCTTGTTAGCTCCATCAAGGCTGTCTCCTTTCGTGATCACGTCCTGGCTATTTCTATAGTTCGAGTCCCTCTGCTTGTCTTCGTCCACATGCAAGCCGCGGCGGTCGCGCTCGCTGATAATGAACCTCAGGAACGATTCGGTCTTGTAGCACTCCGATGCGTCCTTGGCTTTCAAATCCTTGCACTTGGCCATCTTGTTGCGGTCCTCTTTCTTACGGCCCTCATTCTGAGGTCCGCTTGACATCTGCGCATACAATAGACAGGCGTCAGGTCTGGGTCACCAAGGAGAATGAGCTCTGAAAGAGGGCTTCCATTTCTCCACTCCCATACATTAAAGTGGGAAACCGAAAGCGAACCTGAAATGGGCGGAGTCGGAAAATGCGGCGGTCTGTGGGTAGACCCGAGTTCGAGTTAAGATAGCGGTGCAACCTACAGCATTCCCCCTGGAACACCGAACTGCTAAATCCCGCCCTCTTTGGAATCGCTATCGATCGCTCATAATGTCGATGTTCCAGAAGCAAGATCAGATCCCATCAATGGACCAGACATGGAGAGCGTTGGTCAAAGACCCTGTCAAGCTAGATGCTCTTGTCGAGGCCATGTCTAAAAGCATGGCCTCCTTCTTGCACATCACGAACCCAGAAATCACAACCGGTATGGTCCCACTTGGTAAGTGCCTCTACGAGCAGAAGAACCGCTTCCCCACACGCGATCAGTTGGACGAGATCGACTTCATCGACAGGGCGTTCAACTTTGTGATGGAGGCACAGCGATTGGCCACTTCGTTGCGGATGGAGGCAGCCAACTCCAGTAATGTGTTGTTGGCTCCCTTTGCCAACAAGTCGCCATTCAAAGACTCGTGGACCTTCACACGTCCCCGCGGTAGGAAGACCACAAAGGTCAAGGTGGGTGGTGTCGCTGGGTCGTTGTACAAGGACGTGATCGGTTACATCTACAACTGGCTGCTCAAGTGTGATCTTGCAATGTGCCTCGCGTTCACGGACGCGGCAACAGACCCTCCGTTTGACGACCCTGCACATCCTGCAGGCAGTGTGATCAACCAACTCGCATTACAACTTGCAGAAGCGACTGCTCGCCGCGCAGTCATGCTGCCCTGTCCTGAGTGGGAAGACGAATCGGAGGATGACCTTACAACTGCCGCACTTCAGCGGCGTGCAAGCGCAGAGATGGATCGCACCTTTGTGTGGGCACAAGAAAGCCAACGGTCAGATCTCGAGGCTCTACGCGCGTTTGAGGTGCTTGCTAGAGAAGGCGTCAAGTCGCCCAAGGGTCGTCGCATCATGGAATCGAGCATCGCGCTGCTAGCCTATGTGGTTAAGAAACCTCCAGTGGAGCTAGGCATGAAGGGCGAGAATGCGCGGCGCATGGATCTAAGCCTACTTGCAAGAGCATGTGCACCTGATCTAGACATCGACGTGCGTTGTGGGCTTGCGCAGCAGTGGCATCTGTCGCATGGTGGTATTGCTGCAACTGCGGCTCAGCAGGCCATTCAGCAGATTGAGCTATGGTCCAGACAGCAGCAGAAGCCGTTCATCAAAGTGCTGCAGCCACCGCCAATCGAAGGCGAGCCTTCTAGCAAGCCAACCGGCGCACCGATGCCGCGCATGCCATTCGTAAACTCGCAGCACGACTGGCACTTCGTTACCACCACGGAATCACAGAGAGCAAGACTGGACTACACTGGTAGCCGCGTAGTGCGTCTTGTATCAATGGTCCTTCAGCTCCTCGGACATGGTGCGCTTGAGAAGGGTGTCATAGCCTCACATCATGTGCTTGGTGTGGCTACGCAAGCCACGATCGAGACCCGCTGTGTGCTTGAGCTGCTTCGCATCAAGCGCGACGGCTACGCGCTCGGAACAGATCTCCTTAAATTCTGCGAAGACGTCAGCAACTACGAGTCTCACCTTTCAGAGCATGTAGAGGATGCATTGCTTCATCTCAGTGGCTTCTCGATGATGGAGCTTAGCTCCATCTTCCATTCGCAGTCGCCTGCTCTTAGGTTGATCATGGATGAGTTCACCGTCCGCACACGGGGACATCTCATGAACCAGCGAACCCCGTGTGTTCCAGAGGAGTACGTGGCATTTGCCTACGATGCCATGGCCATCCTGCTGCCGGTCGTTGACCAACGCAGGAAGCTCATGAACATCACTATCTCCCAAGCGACCAGCCCAGTCGCGGTGCTTCTGAGGCGGATGGACTGCGTCCGTGGCTGGCACCCTATAAAAGGTGCTTTGCACCTTACACTTGATGATCTAAAGGATGCGCCAGCGCTGCTTAAACCAGTCCTGCAGGAACTGGCTCGACGCAAGAAACTTGTTGAGTACAAGAGGCCTTACCTCGGAAAGCAGAAGCATAGCGCTAAGATGGCCTTTGTGTTCGATACTGTCCAGCTCGTCCGGCTACTGGCCGGGCAGGTGTAGAGGTATCTGTGTAGAATAAGTACTAACTGTCAAGTCCATGGGTAGAAGCGAAAGAGTCTGTCCCACCACATAGAGATGTCGACACGGCCGGTCAACGATGGTCCCGCCCCCCACGTCCAGAAGCTTCAGAAGGAGCTTGGCGACCTCAAGCAGACCGCCATCCAGGCGAATTGTGTCGACAACATCGCGACGGAGAGTGCTGAAACAACGCAGACCTCGACCACGCCACACTTCGATCAGCTCACGCACACGGAGAAGTCAGCGGCCTCGCTCGGTGTACACCCGGAGGCCTGGAAGCCGATCGGCTTCATGAACAACGCGCACTTTGACACCCTGATGAAGAGCAACGCGTTGGACGAGAACCTTGCGCGTCGGATTGAGGCGTATCGTGTGGTTGCGGGCACCGACTAGGTGTGGTGGCTTCATGCAGCTTCAAGCATAATCCCACGGCAACCAAATCTGATGTGGGGAGGGGCAAAATAGGTTGGGAGAGAGATGTGCCAAGTGACACCTTGTTGTGTCGGTCTAAAGGCACCCGCCTGCCAGTGGATGACCAAGAGAGAACCGTGGTCGGATAGAGGGGGTGTCGGTGTGTGTGGGTGAGAGGGCCCATTAGACACACTGTACGATAATAACCTCTGCTTACAAGACACTAAAGTAACCGAGAAGGACCATGAGTGCCCGCCCACGCGACGTATACGAGGGAGCCTCCAACTTCTCCCTTCGCAATGTTGTGCAAGCACAGGCTATGCCTGTTGCCTCGCGGCCCACCGGAGGGCAGCTCAAATTCAACCTGAGTGGCATCGGGTCCACTGCTCAAACACCGCCACCACCATCCCACCCTATGACACCTCGTATGCCGGCGTCTCTGTCGATGCGCTTCACCGCGTTGCTGCCGACCTCAGAGCCGGTCGCGCACCCGGTCATAGCCCCGACGATGATGCCGAATCTCAGCTTCACATCTATGCAGGGGGCAAAGCCCGGTGGCATGCTAAACAACCGTGCAGCCATTGCCGCAAAGCAAGACCATGCAGATGCGAAGGCCGATGTCATGCGCCTTACTGCGTATTGTGATGACCTCACCGTGAGGCTCAAGAAGAGCCATCAGAAGCTTTCAGACACAGAGGCGCAGCTGCACCGCACATCGCAGGCTCTCGCGACGGAGCGACACACCACGGAGAGCCAGGCAAACAGCTACCGCCAGTCTCTGTCTCAGGCACACGAGATGGAGTCGAAGCTGCGCTCGGAACTCTCCAACCGCCCCAAGAGGTCGGCGCTCACAGAGTCTCACTTCATGCATTCGGTGGGGTCCATCCTCCAGGATGAGCAGCGCGAGTCTGCTGCGTCCGACAAGCTCCAGGAACTTGAGGGTAAGGTTAGGGCGATGGGCGACGCAAAGGTTCTGATCGAGTCGGAGATTGGTGCGCTCAAAGAGTTGAAGTCCAAAGCTCAGGCGGAGCTTGACAACATTCGCTGCAATGCGGGGGAGCTCAAGCAGCTCAAAGAGACTTCGGAGTCCACCATGTCTGAGAAGCTTGTACTTCTTCAGGCCAAGTGCAAGTCTGCAGAGGAGGACACTGCAGTCGCCGCCAAGGCGCTCGAGACGACCAAGAGCGAGCATGAGGCTCTTAACGCCAAAGTTACACACGCAGCTCATACCGAGTCGGGTCTCATCCAGACTATCTCATCGCTGAACGCTGCCAAGGTGGATGCAGAGACGGAGTGTGCCGTGGTCAAGAAGCAGCTACAGGCCATGCTTACGGAGCACGGCGAGATTTCTTGCAAGGTTCGTATGGTCTCGACAAAGCTCGATGAGCTGCGCAATCAGGAGACGGCTGCACAGAATGGCCTGACTTCTGCGCGCAAGAGGCTCACAGAGGCGATCAGCATTAAGGATACCAACGAAGAGATTGAGCAGAGCGTGTCGATCGCCAAGGTGGAACTGGAGGGATACGAAGCTAAGATTGCGCAGTTGCGCGAGGAGATTTCCAATGCAAAAAACAACGCAGAGGCTGCGTCAGCCATGGCGAAGAAGATGGTGATGACAAAGTCGGAGCTGGAGGGGTGTGAGGCCAGGCTTTCGGCTGTGCGCTCCCGCCTTGGTGAGAGTGAGTCTGAGCTGGCCCAGCGTGGCCAGCGCCTCAAGGAGATCGACGCGCAGGTTGAGCAGCGCGAGGCGCTATGCAATGTGCCGCTGTTCCAGCTTGACACTTCCGCGAAGGTTGATGCCAGCGTTGCTGCTGCTGCGGGCGCCCTTGTCCCTCCGCCTCCAGAGGAGGAGGAGGTGGCTCCTGTCGAGGATGCGGTTGGCGAGTCCGCCGATGACTTGCCAACTCAGATGACCATCACTGGCGCACAGGCTCCTGCCAAGGCGCTCTGCACTGGAGTGCACCCGTCACTGGCCGGCATCCTGTGTACACCTCGTCCTTCTCATACAATTTCTGCGTTGGTGTCGATCGACGCACCTCCCAACTTGACGCTGCAGCACGTCAACTTCATTGGCCCCAACCATGCAATGTTCTCGAACGTTGGCGCCACGCCCGAGGCCGAAGACCCGACCGCTAAGATGGTCAACGCAGTCGTTGGCGATCTGAAAACGAAGCTTCTTGAGATCTCCGAGCAGCAGCCCGTGTGGCGCGCGGTTGCGCCGCTTGCGTAAGGATGTGTAATCTAAAAGGTGCGGTGCATTGTTTGGGGTTTGAATGACTGTCTGTTAAATCTACATACTCGCCGCAATTTCCGCCAGACGCGCCTTGGACACCCCTTGTCCCTTGGCTTGCTGTGCAATGAGCGCAAGCTGAGACGCGTCTACCGGCACGCCATCCGACCCAGCCGTCCCAGAAGACGACCCCTCGGGAGTTGGTGCACGCACCTCTGACTTCTTGTAGTCATCGTAGCCATTATCGAATGCCTGTCCTCCGTAGCCCCCGTAAGCTCCGTACCCACTGTACCCACCATAGTTGGACGCCGTCACTAGAGTGTTGCCACTTGAGAGCACTGGAGGAGGAGGGATGCCAAGCTCGGCGTCGCTGAGGCCGCTGTCTGACCGTGTGTCTACAGACGAATAGTTAGTTGTAGGAAGTGCGTTCTCGTGTCCAAACCTTGCCCAAAGCGCTACCATTGCTTGAATCGCACCGAGCCACACCACAAAGATGTGGCATCCCAGCACCCACACAGCTGCTGCTGCGCACCTCATGATGCACACTGCAAGGTCGTGGATGGCATTGCGATACGGTGGGCTACAGTAGACGTGAATGACGTAGAGGGCAGAGAAGAGGAATGCCCGGAGCAGTCGCTCACCTGCCGCCCACAATGAGGCACCTTCGCAGAGAGGTCCACTAAGCGGCGTTGCTGGAGGTGGCAGCAACGCGACGATCACCAGCGCTGCGCTTGTGACCAGGAATGGTGCATCTGTCTCGGAATACGGTTTGTATGCCCTCACAAATCCAGACATGGTAATTATGGTCATCATAACGTGGAAGACCACATGTCGAGTCATTCCGGGGCGGGTGCTTCCTTCGTCAACACAGGTATGAACGAGCTGTTCAACGACGAGTACCGAGATGTAGATGGCCACGCATGGCCTTAGAGCATTGAAGAGCGTGACCACTCCTCGCACCTTACCGATGCGTATAGGCTTCCGCATACAGATGAAGCCAATCGCCGATGTGATAGCTAGGGTTCGTACGGCTGAGATTGCAGCAATTGGTAGCAGCCAACAGGACGCCACGCTTGTTGCAGCACATGCCACCGTAGCCACTGTTGTTTGAAGGCCTACAAGGTAAAGACCTGCAGATGAGAAGTCTATGTACGGATCATCGTGCGAGAGGTACACATCGTCTGCCTCCACGTTGCGTAGGTTGCGCATTGCTTGATGTCGCTGTCGTGCCATTTCGTCTTGACCAATCTCAGGACCGCCTAGCGGAATTGGAAGAGACCACAAACTTCCTTTGTTCATGGAATGTGTCTTTTTACCCAGCATCTAGCGATACTGTGTCGACATGCAGTTTCACTGGCACGCCCCGGTTCCCTCTACTTACTACCCTAGTGGACACCTAGCGGCGACTAGGCTTAGCCAAATAGACAGTCTCCCTCGGTTGCTGGCGTCAGTGCCGTGCAACCAGGCAGGATGTTAGAGAGGTTCTCGATGCAGGCCTCTAGCAGGTTCGAGTCGCTGCTGAACCCTGCAAGGATGCGCGGCGGCACCGACCGGGGGCTCCTCGTCCCCGGTCCATCGGTGGCCCGCGCAACTGCCTCCAATACGGCGTAAGATAGACCTTCCGGCGAAAGCTTGGACAGGTTGCTCTCCTGGTTGGCACGGGCGCCTTGCAGGCACCCCCGGAACAAGGGGTCTTGAATTGCATGCATGGCACCGTCGCGCACACGATTGGTCATCGTTGTGCCAAGATGCCGGAATACTTTGCTGATGGAATCGCGGAGCTGAATTACCTCTCCGCTTTCTGCGATGTCGCTTGCGCTCGAGTCGGTTCGGAGGAAGGGTGCATTGCCAGGAATCGGTCGCACGGAAGAGGCATCGGAGGAGGAGGAGGGGGCGGGGGACGGCTGACAGGACGTCTGCATACACGCGCAGGAATCGATCGGGCTTGGACCACCATGGGATAGCAGAGCGCCAACAATAGTGCGCACTGCGCGAAGCGCGCAGGAGACGCCCTTGCTTGTTTGCAGGGCGCCGAGCTTGTCTGCTATAACCAGCACGCTCGAATGCGTGACACCGTCGAGGACCACCTCCCCGGAGAGTAGAGTCTGCAAAGAGCATGCGAGTGCTGCGTCGGCGATAACGGCGGGGCCTTTCTCCTTGATACGTAGCTGGCACATACCCTTGGCGTTGCAAACCTTGGAGTGTCGAACCGCTTCGCGCCATGCGCGGTCGGCCTCCATGCGACAGAAGCGCTTGATCGAGTCGCTGACAGGCTCTAGCGGCGTGAACAACTTCTCGAGCTCGATGACGATCTTCTGACACTTGGTCGCGTCGCGAGGCTCCATGTCCTGGCGCTGGCGGGCGGCTCTCGCCGCCTCGCGTGCTTGGTGCTCCTGCTGCCAGCCGATGCCCATCTTTTCCTTTGCTTTCTTGCTGATGCGCGTGCCCATCGCCTCGTACTCGCGCTCCTTGCGAGCATCTTCGCATGATTTGGCCGGGCGGTCGAACTTGTCGGTTCCGGCCTGGTACGGCTGGTCGGCACGCACAGTCTTGTCGTCCTCGCGCGCGCAATTCTTTTCTCTTGCTTGCGAGATGTGCACGGCGGAACACACGACGCCACACTTGCAGACCATGTGGCTCTTGTCGGTGGTGATGGTAAAGGCAGAACGGTCAAAGGTACCACAGTGGCTGCAAAGAGGCTGTGCGGCAACTGGTGGTGCAGGGGCATAGCCGAAGCTATGGAGGTGAACGCTCGGGTCGATGGAACGTGGTGGCGGCTGAACATACGAAAAGCCACACTCGTCATCTTCCTCTGGTGGCACCACAGTCCACCCCATAGAATAGTACATGAGAATCATAGAATCGATGATTGGTCCAACCACATCGTGTTTGTTGTACAATTTGTGAAGCTTGCCAGTGCAGTGCTCGGGACGCTTGCCCTTGTTCATGACCAGCCTGTCGCGTGTCACCATGTTCTCTGGTGAGTACAATGCACCAGGAGAGTGTAGATCTAGCCGCTGACGCTTACGCATCTCGGCCCTTGACTCGCCAGGGTAGCGGCCGGATGGCGACGCGGGGCGCGGGTACGGTGTCACGGTTTCTCTGTAGTGAAGAGAATGAGGGCGGGGAGCTGACAATTGGCGGAATCGCCCGACGGTTGGCAGACCTTTGAAGGATATCCGCCTTGAGTCGGCTGCGGGGCGGCCCTCGTTGACTGGGCCGGACATGATCCAACGGAAGAAGAAGGGTTAAGGAGTGTACTGCGTGGGTGATCCCCCCACAGGCACCCTTATTTATGCACGTCGGTGTTTATCCTGTTCAGATAGCGAGAAGCTTTCAGAATGCTTGGTTTCTCAGGGGTTGCTCCATGATTTTGGCGGGAAGTACGCTAACTGGAACGATTTTGGCGCGAAGACACAAAGCACGCCCACATCCGGATGGAATTTGCACAAGCCTGGCTGGCCGAAGGACCTCCTTACTATGGCGACTCTGAGTTCAAGGACAAGGGGGAGATGTACCGATGCGGTGGTCGGTTCGACAAGGAGAAGAAGCTATGGAAAGCGATCGACAAGGACAGCTTTGTGAACATGGTGCAGTCTGGCAAGTGGACCCCACAGGGCGTAGATGGTCCGATTGCTGTACGAGTGATCCAGTTGCAATTCCAAAAGATGCAAGAAGAGAAGAGCAAGAAAGCGTATCAAGAAGCTGTTGCCAAGAACAAGAACAAGAAGCCAGAGCTGACGCCAGAGCAGGTGGAGGAAAAAGCACGCAAGGAGGCAGGCATCCCGGACGACAAACCGGAGGAGTTGGAGCGCCTTGCAAAAGATGGCATCACACAAGTCATGATCAGGAAGACATTCAATTGGGGCACCCTGGGGCCCAAGAGTGGAAAGTCGGACGCATTGCGCGTGCTGTGTGGGCTCAAATGGAATATCATCACTGTGGAAGAGGTGCGGACTGGTGTGCTCAAAGAGAGTTTTGTTGACAGGAACGCGAGGCGGATGCGCGAGGAGCGCGAGGCCAAGCTAAGAGCCGAAGGCAAATGGATCCCGGCAAAGAAGCAGAAGGTGCACCGCCTCCCCGAGCCAGCCAAGAAGCCGGTTGATCCCTACTCCAGAGAGGGTGCCAAGATCTTCTACGAGCAGCAGGCAGCGCCCGAACCAGAGCCGCAGCATCAGGAGATGCCGCGTATCTACAACCAGGCGGACTTCAAGTGGCTGCCCGACACGGTCTGCTCAGTATGCAAGGCGCCAGTCACAGACCAGTTCATGGACTGTCAGTGTGCGATCGACGGAGCCGCGTGGGCGCGTTGCGGCAAGTGTGGTGAGAAGTATAGAGTTGATGAGCGGGTCGGGATGTGGAACCGCAACAAGCTATGTGGGTGCTCCGGTAAGAAGTCTGGTCGCGCTAGCTAGGCGTAGAAGTGTCCGCCCTCTTCCGGCAACGATGGAAGGTCTTGTCCACGAGCTAAGTAAGCAACTCTCTCGGAGCGCCAAGCGCCAGCGTCGCGAGGAGGAGAGCGAGACAACCTCAAATGTGAGCACCGTGCCAGAAAACGAGGTGCACCCGGCCCTCCTCGACGAGAAATGCCAAGAACGTTTTCTCCAGAGCGTCGACACCATGATCGTTCAGTCTCATGATCGTCGACTTCTCGCCGGGCGTTCTTTCATTGCACGCATGTGCTACGCAGTATTCATGGCGGTTCAAGCTGCAAAGTCAATTGAGTACGGCATCGAGTGGGGTGCTCTTCTTTACATAGCTTACTACCTTGTCACGAATGCGTACGACGGTGGTCCCTACGATCTCAACCACAGCGAGGGTCTGGCCACCAGAGAGATGCGCTGCTTAGTAGTCTCACTGGGCATGGCACCGATTTGCAGCACGACAGAGGAAGACATGATGAAGATGTTTCGCACGCTCAGTCGCCTAAGCGATCCGGACCTTTCCGACCCTATGATGCGCGTGTGGGACAAAGTTGCAAAAGATCCAAAGGTGAGGCTCGCCGTGCAAGGAGTGTTGTATCCATGCCGACGCGCACACGTGCTGTTTACTCGGTAAAATTAGAGCCCCAGTGCTCCTAAGTCTAGACCATCACCATCATCTGCGTCCTCTTCCAGATTCAGCACCGCCTGATCGGTTGTCGGGGCGGCGTCTTCCCATCCGTCCCAAATGCCTGCCTGTTTCTTGACTGGCATCAGTGAGCCGCCCAACTTCTGACGCGTCTTGTTTGCCACCACGTACTGCTTCTGTGCAGGAGCAGTGCCGTTGTCGGCAGAACTGCTTGCGATTGCGCGGTTGACCCTGTGATGGGATTGCATCTCCTCCGAGATGTTGGACAGCAAGTGTGACGCCGATGAGAACCGCAGCAGCTCGGGCAACATTTTAGAGAAGGACTCGAGAAGCTGGCGTTCGGCGATGCTCCCGGGTAAATTTGCGCGGCCCGTCGAGTAGATCTCTGTGTACGCGCGCATACAATAGGAGGAGGTGGTTAGTCATTGCCAGAGGACCAGCTGTAAAGTGCACGTACCGCAGCAAATGTGCTCTCGTGGAGGTCTCCATGCCAAGCCTACGAAACTGCTACGGTCAAAGTGCGACTCGGCGGAGTGCTCCGACGCAAAGGCGTCGCAGTTCAACGTGGCGCGTAACGAGACGGCGCCCACCTGGTTGATAACAGCAAAGTTGCGCACGTGCAGATTCACGTTGGCTTCTTCCGATAGCTGTCGCTGTGCACGCGCAATCGCCAATCGCGCAGCAGCAGCCCCTTGGCAGCCGGTGCCCACCAATCGTCCGGTGTCTGCGAAATAGGGGAAGGGTGCAACAAGAAATATCAGCGCTACCCGATATGTAGGTTCTGGGCAGAGGTTTCGAGACTGAGAACATACGGAACACGAGGACGCGGCAGCGCGGATTTGAGTATGCGAGCTGAACGGCTGCAAATCGGCGCGGTGCGTAGAAGGAACCCTTGCAGCGAGCAGCAATGCTTGCGAGGTTGAGGGGCAGTGTCAGCCCAGATCCTGGCATTGGAAGAGCTTCC
>Ga0115000_10002092_pt1 | contig 17495 bp, 15 predicted proteins | sample ArcticOcean_MG_C_6_FD_89690 | JGI IMG/M metagenome (GOLD analysis project Ga0115000, IMG submission 89690) | Marine microbial communities from western Arctic Ocean - ArcticOcean_MG_CB8_128 | ecosystem: Environmental > Aquatic > Marine > Oceanic | place: Arctic Ocean: Canada Basin | collected...
GGTTTTACCACCCCTTTGCCTGAGGACTGAACATGAAATACGGCTCTTTGTAAAACTCGCTGAAAGCCAAGAGTTGGCTGCACTGGTTTCTTTGAATCTGCTTTTGCTGGAGTGCTGTCACGCACATGTTCTTCTAAGTTCTCACGAAGAGTGCTGAGGTTAACATCGTTAGTTTCTAGAGCTTGGCGGACGTCGTAATCTAAAATAAGCATTAACAATAGGTGCTCTATTGTTAAGTATTCAAGATTTTGATCTTGCGCCTGATCAAATAAACTTGCGATTGATTGTTCTAATTCTTTACTAAACATTAATCTTTTATTGGTTCTATCTCGCTAATTAAAGGATGCTCATGGGCTTTAGCCATTTCATTTATTTCATGAGATTTCATTTCTGCAATCTCTTTGGGAAATATACCACATACTCCCTTCCCCATTGTGTGAACTGCTAGCATTATTTGAGTGGATCTTTCATGCTCATATCCGAAGATGGATTGAAGGATATAAATAACAAAGTCCATGGGGGTGAAATCATCGTTGAGTAAGACGACTTGGTACAAGGGAGGTTCCTTTAGCTCTGGTTTATCCTCTAATACTACCGTGCCTTGATCCGAGGAAATATCATTATCCGAAACTGAAGATTGAAGTATCTTCACATTCTTTTAATCATTTCCTTGGCAAAGCCTGAGCAAGATACTAAGTTTGCATCGTCCATCAATCTTTCAAAGTCATAAGTAACCATTTTGTCATTAATCGCTGCTTCCATAGAAGAGATTATCAAATCAGCCGCTTCGTCCCAACCAAGGTGACGCAACATCATTTCAGCTGAAAGCATTAAAGATCCTGGATTAACCTTGTCTTGACCTGCATATTTCGGAGCAGTTCCATGGGTGGCCTCAAATAAAGCTGAGTCATCTCCAATGTTTGCACCAGGCGCTATACCGATCCCGCCAACACATGCAGCTAGCGCATCGGAAACGTAGTCACCGTTTAAATTCATAGTTGCAATTACGTCGTATTCTTTTGGTCTGGTAAGTATTTGCTGTAAAAAAGCATCGCAAATAACATCTTTAATTACTATCGTTTGACCGTTGTTTGGATTTTTAATGGTAACCCAAGGGCCGCCATCAAATAATTCTCCGTTGTATGAATCCATGCTGAGCTCATAACCCCAGTCTCTGAATGCTCCTTCTGTAAATTTCATAATATTTCCTTTGTGAACAAGAGTTACAGAGGTTCTGTTATTTTTAATCGCGTAATCTATTGCCTGCTTCACAAGTCTTTCTGTTCCTTGTTTTGAGATAGGCTTAACACCAAGACCGACGTTTTCAGGGAAGCGAATCTGAGTAACGCCAAATTGTTCTTGTAAGACTTTAACCATTGCATCTGCTTCAGGGGAACCTGCCTCAAATTCAACACCAGCATAAATATCCTCAGAGTTCTCTCTAAAGATAACCATGTCAACGTGAGATGGATTCTTCACAGGACTTGGTACTCCTGAAAAGTATCTAATTGGCCTTAAGCAAACGTAAAGATCAAGGATCTGTCTTAGAGAAACATTTAGCGATCTAATTCCGCCTCCAACTGGAGTTGTTAAAGGACCCTTAATGCTAACAATATACTCTTTCAAAGCATCAATAGTTTCATCTGGCAACCAAGTATCTTCCCCATAAATAGTTGTAGATTTTTCACCACAGTAAACTTCCATCCAAGATATTTTTTTAGCACCTTCATATGCAACTTTTACTGCATTATCGACAACGTCGATCATTGCCGGGGTTATGTCTATGCCAATGCCGTCACCTTCAATAAATGGAATAATGGGGTTGTCTGGTACAACGAGGGATCCGTTTTCTAAGGTAATTTTAGTCCCTTCAGCAGGAATGTTAATATGTTTGTAGCTCATTGCTGTCCTCTTATGATTAAACGCTTATATAATATAAATCGGTGAGAATTATACTCTAAAAATTCCTTGAAATAGAGGGCTTGAAGGTAATTTATGGCAAATAATGTAGGTAAAAAAGTTGTTGTTGGAATGTCTGGTGGCGTTGACTCATCTGTAGCAGCCCTGTTACTAAAAGAACAAGGCTACGAAGTGCAAGGACTCTTCATGCAGAACTGGCAGAACGAACCTGGAGAAGTCTGCACATCTGAGGTGGATTTCAAAGATGCATCAAAGGTCTGTGATGCTCTTGATATACCTTTGCACAAAGCAAATTTTAGTGATGAGTACTGGGATAGAGTTTTTAAAGAGTTTTTATCTGAGCATGAAAAAGGAAGAACACCCAACCCTGATATTTTATGTAACAGAGAGATTAAATTTAAATCCTTTTTAGATTATGCCTTTAAAATTGGCGCAGATCATATTGCAACTGGTCATTACGCAAGGCTTGTAATAGAGAATGGCAAAACCATGCTAATGAGAGCAGATGATTTGAATAAAGACCAGACCTATTTTTTGCATGAAGTTAAAGAGTCAGAATTTGCAAAGTGTTTGTTTCCCCTTCAGGATTTACCAAAAAATGAGGTAAGGAGAATTGCAGAAAAAAATAATTTTATTAACTACGATAAAAAAGATTCAGTAGGCATATGTTTTGTTGGTGAAAGAAATTTAAGGGATTTCCTGAAGAGATTTATATCATTTAAGCCTGGGGACATTAAAGATTCGGATGGACTGATCCTTGGCGAGCATCCTGGTGCCCTTCTCTTTACTCAAGGTCAACGTCAGGGACTCAACGTTGGAGGAGTTAAAAATAAATCAGAGCTGCCTTGGTATGTCTACGATAAGAGCATTGAATTAAATGAGGTTTATGTCTGTCAGGGCGGTTTAAATCCTCTGCTAATGAGCTCTGGCTTAGTAATGGAGCCAATGAAGTGGATCAACGATTCAAAAGAACCAGAGTCACTTGAATGCGAGGTCCAAGTAAGGCACAGGGGAAAGCCCGTTAAATGCAATGTCGTCTTTGGAACAAATGAAGTCGAGATTTATTTTAAGGAACCCATTAGAGCAATAGCTCCTGGGCAATCAGCAGTTCTTTATTCTAATAATCAATGTTTAGGTGGGGGCATCATAGCTAAATCAATACAAGTCTAGCTATAATCACTCTATGAAAATCGAACAACTTATTTCACCTCTTGATAATAGATACAATAATCAGATTGCCGATCTAGCAACTAACTTCTCTGAGTCAAATTTAAACAAAGTTAGGTTTGAAATTGAAATTGAATGGCTGATATTTCTATGCTCAAAAGGTGGAAAGAGCTTTCCTTCGATTTCTAAAACCAGCATTAAAAAATTACATACTCTTAAAATGAGCTTCGATGAAAATTCAGCCAAGCGAATAAAGTCTATTGAAAAGAAAACGAACCACGATGTGAAAGCTGTAGAGTACTTTATTCGCGAGGAATTAAAAAAATCTTCGAGTCTAGGAAAATACGAACACTTAGTCCATTTTGCATTAACTAGCGAAGATGTTAATTCACTTAGTTACGCAATCTTACTCAGAGATGCTCAAATTATTTATTTGAAAAAACTTGATGTAATTATTAAAGAGCTCAATAAACGAGCCAGGTTATGGTCGTCGATCCCGATGCTGGCAAGAACACATGGTCAAGCAGCCTCACCCTCTACCCTAGGTAAAGAGATGAAGGTTTTTGTTGAACGTCTTAAGCGTCAACGAGATAGCTTAAAAAACATGAAGCCCTTAGCTAAGTTTGGAGGAGCCACGGGTAACTTCCATACTCTTGTAATAAGCGATCCAAATGTAGACTGGATAAATCAAACTAAGAAATTTTTAGCTCTGTTTGGGGTTGAGCAAAATCCTATCACGACTCAAATTGAACCCCATGATGGGATAGCCGAAGTCGCCCATTGCATTCAACGTATCAACAATATACTCATTGATTTTAATCAAGATATTTGGATGTACATCGCCAATGATCTTTTTAAACTTCAAGTTAAAGATGGTGAAGTTGGCTCATCCACCATGCCGCATAAGGTTAATCCCATTGATTTTGAAAATTCTGAAGGTAATTTAGGTCTATCAAATGCAATGATGGAATTCTTTGCAAATAAACTTACAAAATCAAGGCTGCAGCGAGACCTATCTGACTCTACAGTGTTGCGAAATCTAGGGGTTGGTTTTGGCTATTCGTATGTTGGCTTTTCATCAGCTCTAAGAGGGTTAACTAAACTTCAGCCAAATAAGGCGCAGGCGTTAAGTGAATTGGAAGATAATTGGCAGATTTTAGCCGAAGCAGTACAAATTGTTATGAAGTTAGAGGGCCTTGATAATGCTTACGAAATTATCAAAGCAAAAACACGTGGCCTCAGTTTGGATAAAAATTCTTATGCTGATCTTGTTGAAAATTTAGACATATCCAAGGCTGCCAAAGAGAGACTTAAAAAGCTTACTCCGACCAACTACCTTGGCAACGCGCAAAAACTAGCAAAATTGTAAATTTTGTAGTCAAGCTACAATGATTATTGCCTTTAAAGCCTGTTTCTAAGGCTTTTTAATCTTCATTGACAATTTTAATCGTATAAATTTTAATGTACTACATATAAATATCTGGAGCTACGAAATGGGCAAACTTAAATTATCCTCTGAAATTGAACGATTAAAGGCTATTCCTGACTTTAAAGGAACTAACTGGAGCTCCATAAAGCCTGAATTTGCAGCAAGAATGGCATTACAAAATCAGTTTAAGACTGGTATTGATGTTGCTAAATATACGGCCTCAATCATGCGAAAAGACATGGAGGCATACGATAATGACACAGCCTCATATACTCAATCCTTGGGTTGCTGGCATGGCTTCATTGGACAGCAAAAACTCATATCAATCAAAAAACATTTTGGCACAACTGATAAGAAATACTTGTATCTATCAGGCTGGATGGTTGCAGCGTTAAGATCTGAATTCGGCCCTCTTCCAGACCAATCTATGCATGAAAAAACATCTGTTGCCAGTTTGGTTGAAGAGCTTTACACCTTCCTTAGACAAGCAGATGCCAGAGAATTAGCAGGCTTGTTCAGAGAGTTTGATAAAGCGCCTGCGGACCAACAGCAATCTATCCAGGATAAAATAGATAATTTTGAGACTCACATTGTCCCTATCATCGCCGATATAGACGCTGGATTTGGTAACGAAGAGGCAACTTACCTAATGGCCAAGCAAATGATTGAAGCCGGAGCCTGCTGTATCCAAATCGAGAACCAAGTCTCAGACGAAAAACAATGCGGTCATCAAGATGGAAAAGTAACCGTTCCGCATTCAGACTTCTTAGCAAAAATTAATGCTGTCAGGTATGCATTTTTAGAGTTAGGCGTCGATGATGGCGTTATTGTTGCCAGAACAGACTCACTGGGTGCTGGGCTAACAAAACAAATTGCTGTAACCAATGAAGCAGGCGACATAGGAGACCAATACAATTCATTCCTTGATGTCGAAGAAGTAACTACTGAGACAATGAATCATGGAGACGTGCTCATTAATCAGAATGGAAAACTTGTAAGGCCCAAGAGATTGCCAAGCAACCTCTATCAATTTAAAAAAGGTACAGGCGAGGCTCGTTGTATACTCGATTCAATTACCAGTCTTCAAAACGGCGCAGATCTAATTTGGATTGAAACAGAAAGACCGCATATTGGTCAGATTGGAGCCATGATGGATGAAATCAAGAAAGTGGTACCAAATGCTAAGTTGGTCTATAACAACAGCCCGTCCTTTAACTGGACATTAAATTTCAGACAGCAAGTGTTCGATTCAATGTCAGAAAATGGTCAAGATACTTCAGCATATGAAAGAGATGCTCTAATGGACGAATCCTTCGATACCAGTGAATTAGCTATTGAAGCTGACAAACGTATTCAAACATTCCAGGCGGATGCTGCTCGTGATGCAGGTATTTTCCATCATCTTATTACCCTACCCACTTATCATACTGCGGCATTATCTACGGATAACTTAGCTAAGGAGTATTTTGGAGAGAAAGGTATGCTCGGTTATGTAGAAGGCGTTCAACGAAAAGAGATTCGTCAAGGCATAGCATGTGTTAAACATCAAAATATGGCTGGCTCTGATATGGGAGACGATCACAAAGAATATTTTGCTGGTGAAGCTGCTCTAAAAGCTTCTGGTGACGATAACACCATGAATCAGTTTTAGGTATCACATACATCTGAAGAGGTGCGTCCACAGATTTGACAGGATGCACCCTTTTCAAGATTTGCTAGACCTCCACAACTGCCACTTATGGGTTTATTTTTAGCAATAACTCCAACCGCAATAGCGCAAAACGATATTGCGATTACAGAAAAGACTAATATAAATTCAAACATTAATGGGTCCAGTAACTAGATTTTCGAAATCTAACTTCATTATTTTCATTAATTATATATAAAACAGAGATTTGATGTTTTTCTGCAAGCTCAAGTCCCTTCTTTGAGCCTACGACATTAAGCAAAGTTGCCCATGCATCTGCTAACATTGCAGATTTCTTTGATGTGACTGTAACCGATAAGACATCATTTTTTATGGAGTTAGACGTAGCGGGATCAAAGGTGTGGCTTGTCTTTGCACCCGAGTCATCTATCAAGTAATTTCTGTACTCGCCAGAAGTGGCTACTGCTAAAAAATCCTCACTTAAGATATTTTTAATTGTTTGATTGCTGTATTCGGCTGGGTTTTGAATACCGACAACCCAAGGAGCTCCATGCTTAGATCCACTGACAATTAATTCTCCACCAACATCAAATAGAAAATTAGGCTTATTCATATCAACAAGTAGCTTATGAATACTATCAACAGCGAAGCCTTTGGCGATAGAAGAAAGATCAAAGAGAAATTGATTGAATTTCTCAAGGTACAGGTCATCTGAAATTACAAACCTCTTGCTGGCCTTGGAGTCATATATATCATTTGATGGGTCGGGACCAAAACCACCTTGTATAACCATAGATCCCAAGGTGACATCATAAGCCCCTTTGCTAATCTGATTAAGCTCTTCTGCTAAAGATAAAAGTGTATATAGATCTTCGGAGATCTTAATTCTTGTGTTTGCTGCAGAAGCATTGATAAGGGAAAGCTCAGATTGAATTTTATAGTTGGAGGCAATGAAATCAATTCTATCTAATTCTTCGATAATAGCCGTTTTAGTAGAATCAGAAATATAATTAGTTGATACCAGTTTCCAGTATGTGCCATAAATCTTTCCGCCAATCTGGTAGGTAGAAGATTTGTTATGCTCGTAGGCAAGGAATACACATAAAAGACCAACCGAGATGGCTAGTATTTTCGAGGCGATTAAACGATTCAATAAGCTGAGTTAACCACCAAAGTCATCAAGCATAATATTTTCAGGCTCAACACCAAGGTTTATTAACATATCAGTAACTGCTTTATTCATCATCGGCGGGCCGCACATGTAGAATTCACAATCTTCGGGTGCTTCATGAGAGCCAAGGTAGTTATCAAACAATACCTTATGGATAAAGCCGGTCAGACCGTTCCAATCATCCTCGGGCTGCGGGTCTGAAAGAGCAACGTGCCAATCAAAATTCTCATTATCAGCAGCAAGCTTATTAAACTCTTCAACATAGAACATTTCTTTAAGACTTCTTGCTCCGTACCAGAATGTTATTTTTCTATCGTCATGAATTCTAAGTAACTGATCAAAAATATGAGCCCTCATAGGTGCCATTCCGGCTCCCCCACCAACAAACACCATCTCAGATTTTGTTTCTTTAGCAAAGAACTCACCAAAGGGGCCAAACACCCTAACTTTATCGCCCGGCTTCAGATTAAATGTCCATGAAGACATTAGGCCAGGAGGAATATCGGATGAGCCTGGAGGCGGAGATGCAACCCTAATATTAAATTTCAAAACACCTTTTTCATCTGGATAATTGGCCATTGAGTATGCTCGAATAATAGATTCCTTATTATTTGCAACGTTGTCCCAAATCTTAAATTTATCCCAATCTTCCCTGTACTCATCGCCAACGTCAAATGATTTATAGTCTAGATTTTCATATGCAGGAGCTTCAAGCTGCACATAGCCGCCTGCTTTAAAGTTAACTTGCTCACCATCCGGAAGTTTCAATATTAGCTCCTTGATAAAAGTAGCCACGTTATCATTGGAAACAACCTCACATTCCCATTCCTTCACTCCAAATACTTCTTCTGGAATGGTAATTTTTAAATCATTTTTAACGGCAACCTGACAAGAAAGTCTCCAGCCCTCTTTCTTCTCTTTGGAATTAAAGTGTGACTCCTCTGTGGGCAAGATAGAGCCGCCGCCCTCTGCTATTTGACATTTACACTGACTACATGTTCCGCCACCACCACAAGCAGAAGAAAGAAATATTTTATTCTCAGCAAGTGTTTGGAGGAGTTTGCTTCCAGAAGGAACCCTAATAACATTAGCGCTATCACCGTTGATCTCAATAGAGACCTCACCAGAACTTACCAACTGGCTTCTTGCCATGATAATAATTGCTACAAGCAAAAGCACGATACCAGTAAAAGAGAAAACACCTAAAAATAAATCTATTTGCATAATAAAACCTTAAAGAGAAATTCCACCAAAAGACATAAATCCAAAACTCATCAATCCAACAATAAGAAAAGTAACGCCTAAGCCCTGAAGACCATCTGGAATATCTGAGTATTTTAACTTCTCTCTAATTCCAGCCAATACAACAATGGCCATTGCCCAGCCAACGCCTGCACCAAGACCATAAACAACGCTTTCACCGAATTTTAAATCTTTCTCGACCATAAATAAAGTTGCGCCAAGAATCGCACAGTTTACTGTTATGAGAGGTAGAAATACTCCAAGAGCGTTGTACAAGGCTGGCACAAATCTATCAAGAAACATTTCTAAAATCTGAACTGCTGCAGCGATAACGCCAATGTAACTTATCAACCCAACAAATTGAAGGTTGACGTCGGGCAGGCCTGCCCAAGCCAGAGCGCCGTCTTTTAAAATTGTATTAAAGATAAAATTGTTTAGGGGAACCGTTATTAAACATACTGCTATGACCGCCACACCCAAACCAAACGCAGCATCAATCTTTTTAGAAATTGCGATGAAAGTACACATGCCAAGAAACACAGACAAAGCTATGTTCTCAATAAAAACAGTCGTAATAAAAATACTTAGATAATGTTCAAGCATTTAATTCACTCTTGGTTAAGTCTGGTGCTGTGGCGTGTTTGGATAACTTAAATTCGTTAACCTCAACTTGATCGCTCTTGTAACTTCTTATACCCCAGATCATTAGGCCAATTAAGATAAAGGAGCTTGGGGGAAGTAATAAAAGGTTGTTGGCAGGATACCAGCCACCGTTTGATACCAACGGAAGTATTTCGTAACCCATCAATGTGCCCGAGCCAAAAAGCTCTCTGACAATAGCAACTGCAATAAGGATAACGCTGTAACCCAAGCCATTACCAAGTCCGTCGATAAAGCTAATAAAGGGCTTTTCTTTCATTGCAAATGCTTCTGCTCTACCCATCACAATGCAATTGGTAATTATTAAACCAACAAAGACTGAGAGTTTTTTACTTGTTTCATAGTCGTAAGCTTTTAGTAGCTCGTCCACAACTATTACTAGCGAAGCAATGATCGTCATTTGAACGATGATTCGAACGCTGCTAGGAATATAGTTCCTAATAAGAGAAATGAAGAGGTTGGAAAAAGAAACAACACTGGTAAGCGCAACGCACATTACCAAGGTAACAGATAGATTGCTAGTAACAGCCAGAGCAGAGCAAATACCCAGTATCTGCAATGTAATAGGATTTTCCTCAAGCAGAGGCTTGGTTAAAACTTCTTTGTATTTCTTAACTGTCATAATTTATTTTATTTAGAGTTTCTCGGTAGCCGCTCTCACTAAACCAGAAAGCTAACATGTTGGTAACCCCGCGACTTGTTAAAGTTGCTCCGGATAAACCGTCAACTTGGTAATCAGCCATTTTATTTGTTTGATCAACCTTGCCTTTAATGACAGCAATCTCAATTTCACCGTCTTTGTATATTTTTTTACCGTCCCACAAAGCTTTCCATTTAGGATTGTCCACTTCTGCCCCAAGGCCTGGTGTCTCTTTATGCTCGTAGAACTCTAGACCTCTAATGGTGTTTAGATCTTTATCAATAGCAATGTACCCATAAAGCGTCCCCCAAAGACCGTAGCCTCGAATAGGTAAAATAATCTTTTCAAGTTGACTCTCCTCATCTTTAAGAAGATAAATCTTCCCAATATTCTCTTTGTTTTTAACAACTGCAATGTCTAGCTTTGGAGGAATGGGCGAGGAAAAGCCAGCCTGCTTGGAAAAATAAACAGGATCGTATGTGACTAAATCCAATCCTTCAAATTCATCAAGTAAAAGGCCGTTGCTAAAATCTACAAACTTAGGGGTTAATCGTGTGAATTGAGATTCTATAGATTCAGCTGGATCGTATATTGCGGCTGTTTTTAAAATCTTGATCCTTTGATCGTTTAATTTATTAAGATTCTGAGCATCTCTTAAGCTGACTGCAGCGAAGGAAACTACCAAGGAACAGAACAGACAGACGGTAAATGAAACCGTTAGCGTCTTGAGTATTGAATCATTCATATGAAAGAGCCCTTTTACGTTTTGCAATATTGCGAGAGACAACAACATGGTCTATCACTGGAGAGAAAAGATTCGCAAATAAGATTGCCAGCATCATTCCTTCTGGAAAAGCTGGATTAACAACCCTAATTAAGATAACCGTGACTCCAATCAAGCCACCATAAATCCAACGACCAGCATCTGTTCCCGATCCTGAAACTGGCTCGGTAGCCATGAAAACCAGACCAAAGGCAAAACTACCAATAACAAAGTGCCAATACCAAGGGACTTGGAACATTGGGTTTGTATCAGAGCCAATGAGATTTAGAATCGAACTCATTAGCACCATGCCAAAAATTGTGCCAAGTATTATTCTGTAAGATGCGACCTTGGTAACCAGAAGAATGACGGCAGCAATACCAATTGCAATAATAGATGTTTCTCCAACAGATCCTGGAATGTGTCCAAAGAATGCATCAAACCATGAGAAATTATCAGTTAATCCACTTAAGCCGTCTTCCGCTGCATATCCAAGAGGCGTCGCCCCACTAAAACCTTCTGGAACAACCCCGTTATCTGAAAGACCAGCAATCCAGACCTTGTCTCCTGAGAGCTGAGATGGGTATGCAAAATAAAGAAAGGCTCTGCCTGTTAACGCTGGATTAAGGAAATTTTTTCCAGTGCCACCAAACACTTCTTTTCCAATAACTATGCCAAACGTAATGCCCATGGCTGCCTGCCACAAAGGTAAGTCTGGAGGACAGGTAAGTGCAAAGAGAATAGATGATACGAATAAACCTTCGTTAATTTCGTGTTTTCTAACTACTGCAAATAAGATTTCCCAAAGTATTCCAACCGCAAAGGTCACTGCATAAATAGGAATAAAATAAACAGCCCCTATCCACATCTTGCTAATAAAACTGTCTTGAGAGTAACCAACTAGATTGATAATAATATGATGCCAATCATTTGAGTTAGTACTGCCGATCAGGGTTAAATACTCTAATGTTTGATTGCCGATGTTGTACATGCCAAAAAACATAGCTGGAAAAGCTGCCAACCAAACAGTTACCATGATTCGCTGAATATCTATGGCGTCTCTGACATGAATTGGGTTAGTAGTCTTTTTATTACTCGAGAATATAAAATTTTCTATGGCATCATAAATAGGAAACCATTTAGCTTTTGAGCCGCCAGTCATAAAATCGGGTTTAACTCTAGCATTTAGAGAGCGAAGCCAAGTTTTCATTTAAACTCCTCAAACATTTTTTCCAGATTGCTATCTAGGATTGACTGATAGTCATACTTGCTTGGGCAAACATAACTTACCAAACCTAGATCCTCAGGCGCTAACTCTAAAACTCCAAGCTTCTCACCTAATTCAATATCAAAAGTCACCAAGCTTTTTAACAGTTGAGTGGTCAAGATGTTTAAAGGCATGACTTGTTGATAAGAGGGAATAGGAACAATGGCTCGGTCACCACCGTTCATTGAAACATTGAATGTATATTCTTTTGGTTTTAACCAAGAAGAAATAAAGGCTGGAAGTTTAGAATGCAGATTCAATCCTGGCATGGCCCAGTTAAAAAGAATATCGTTTGTCTCATCGGGTATCACAGACACTTGATTGTCGTATGCACCTAAATAATTCATAACGCTTTCAGCCGTCCTTCCGTTTAATATTGAGCCAGATATTTTTCTAGAATCTTCTTTGATAGCTCCGGCTGTCATCTCTGAAATGTTGGATCCATATCTAACTTTTAAAACTTTGGGATCATGAACGCTGGGACCACCAAGAGAAACAAATTTATCAGAACGCAGCTTATTATTTTTTATAAGGTACCCAAGAGAAATAACTTCTTGCCAAGAAATAGTCCAAACAGTTCTATTTTGACCAACCGGATAAAGAAAATGAATGTGTGTTCCAGCCAAGCCTGATGGATGCGGACCATTGAATTGATTATAATTAATATCTGGGACTGACTGATCAAAATCATTGTTTTGATAAGCACAAAAGGTTTTTACATCGGCATTGATTGATGAGATAAAAGTTAAGCCTGCATTAAATAATTCTTGCTCTGTTTCAATTAGTAGATGGGGATCGACAGCCAAAGGGTTGGTATCGCAAGCATTTACAAAAATTGCATCGGGAGATTCGTTTATACCTGGAATCCTGTTATATGGTCGCGTTTTAAAATAAGAAAGTGTTCCTGACTCTGCCAAAAGGCCTAAGGAGGAATCGTAATCAGAGCTATTAAAAGTTTGAGGCTCTATAGAATCATCAACTTCAATGATTAACGAGAGGAAGCGTCTCTTCTCACCCCTGTTGATTGATTGAACTAAACCCGATGATGGTGCAGTAATAAAAATACCTGGATTTTTTTTATCTTCAAAGAGTTTTTGACCGCATGAGACGGTATCGCCTTCTTTGACAAGCATAGTTGGTTTGAGCCCAACATAATCTGGTCCCAACAAGGCAACAGTATTAATTGTGGTTGAGGAATCGATGTCCGCGCTTGGAGCTCCGGAAATTGGTAAATCAAGTCCTTTTTTGGTTCTAATCACGCTTTCTCTTCAGTAAAAGATGTGGCAATTATAAAGGTAAAAATCCGTGGTTTCTAGCTCGAAGTGTCAATTGCTCGAGGAAATCTTGGCAGTTGAATTTTTGCTACTTTTTTGGTTAAGTTAAGCACCTGTTTAGAATACCCAAACTCATTGTCGTACCAACAATAAAGTGTTACCTGGCTGCCTTCTGCAATGGTCGCCTGTGAATCAATAATGGTAGCAAAAGGACTGGAATAGAAATCAGTAGACACTGCCTCGGGTGAATTTGTATAACCGATAATCTGTCTGTACTTACTAGTAAAAGCTGAATTTTTTAGAAACTCGTTAAGATCCACCTTGGTCACTTCTTCTTTTAAATTTAAAACCAGCACAGCAAGACTAACATTTGGAGTGGGGACCCGAATAGCATTACCAGTCAAAACCCCTTTTAACTCAGGAATTGCTTTGGAAACTGCTTCAACAGCTCCGGTTGAGGTAATAACCATATTCAAAGGCGCACTTCTACCTCTTCTGTCTCCGCTGTGAAAATTATCAATTAGATTTTGATCGTTGGTGTAAGAATGCACGGTTTCAATGTGCCCGTTTTGAATGCCATATTGATCACTAAGAATTTTGAGCACAGGAACAATGGCGTTTGTTGTACAAGATGCAGCTGAAATAATGTTGTCAGCATCGGTTAAGGAGTTATCGTTAACACCAAATACAATGTTCCTAATGTCTCCCTTCGCAGGAGCAGTTAAAATAACTTTTGAAGCTCCGGATTTGAGATGCTGGGATAAGTCAGTTTCATCTCTCCAGATACCAGTGTTATCGACAACGATTGGCTTATTGATTCCTAACTTTTCATAATTAACTTCCGAGGGACCGCTGGCATATATAAACTTAACTGGGTTACCGTTAACGACCAGAAGATCATTCTCAAGATCAACTCGAATTGTTCCTATAAATCTTCCATGAACAGAATCTCTTCTTAAAAGACTGGCGCGCTTAACTAAATCATTTTCACCACCCTTTCTAACGACAACTGCTCTCAACCTAAAATAATTACCTGCCCCTGTTGTTTGAACCAACAACCTAGCCATCAATCTTCCAATGCGACCAAAACCATAAAGAACTATGTCTTGAGGCTCAGAGGGTCTACTTGATTTTAGAGAGGTAATATCTAGCTGCTCTTTAAGATAGGCATCAATCTTATCTGGGTTGTCTTGAAGTTCTCCAAAAAAAGGACATCTCATAGTCAACTCACCAAGGTCTATCTCACAATCAGGCAGATCGAGATTGCTCAGTCTTTCTAAGAGAGGAAAAGTCTCTAGTTCACTCAACTCGTTTGCTTCAATTTGCCTAACAAATCTATGCGCCTTCATAATCTCAATTGGTGAAGCATTAACTAAGGACTGACCATAAATCATAATATGGACGCCGTGACGATAAAGCCGACCAACTATTGGGACCATTAGCTCTGCCAAGCCCTCTCTCCACTTCCAATCACCGAAGTAATCGTCAACCTTTTCCCTAGATCTTAAATCAGGATTCTTAGTTAAGTCAGTCATAAGATTTATTTAAAGTGATGAATATTTATTAATGTGATGCTGTGTATTACCAAACATTGAGTCAATAACTGTAAAGCGTTTTAAGTAATGACCAATGGACATCTCGTTGCTCACGCCCATGCCGCCATGAAGTTGAACAGCTTGCTGGCCTATGTATTTACCAGCTTTGCCAACCTGAACTTTAAGAGCAGAAATAGTTTTTGAGGCCTCTGCATCATTAGAATCAAGTTGCAATGTAGCCTTGATTAAAAGAGATTTAGTGATTTCTGTTTCAACAAACATGTCTACCATTCTGTGCTGAAGCACTTGGAAATTACTAATTGGTTGTGAAAATTGCTCTCTTTCCTTCGTGTACTGAACTGTTTTTTGGTAAGCGCTGGTCATGGCACCGACTGCTTCTGCACTGATGCACAATATAGAGACATCAATCATTTGATTAAATAGCGTAGTAGCCTCATCTCCAGATGCAATCAAAGCATCGGATTTCACGACAAGGTTCTCAAAAGTTAGTTCGCCACAAGTTTGGCCATCAAGGGTCTTAAAGCTTTGTAATTCAAGGCCCGATGCATCCTTGTCGACAAGAACCAAGGCTGAATTGCCATCATGCTTAACTAAGACTATGAACTGATCTGAGTTTGCAGCATTTAAAACAATAGTTTTAGAGCCATTTAAAATAAAATCGTCGCCTTGAGCATCTAATTTAGTGACGCAATCAAGGAAGTTGTATCCAATGTTTGCTTCTGCATAAGCAACAGAAATTTGATGCTCACCAGCTATCACGCTTTCAAGCAATTCTTGTTTAGCAGAATAATTGGAATTTTCCAAAATGGTGCCACTCATAACAATTGAACTTAGGTATGGCTCAACCACTAAAGCTTTACCAAATTCCTCAAATAAAACAGTTAATTCAATGGGACCAAAATTATAACCACCGTTGTCTTCGCTGAAAGGAACTGCAAGCCAACCAAGATCTGCAAATTCTTTCCAATTTTCTGCGCTGTAACCAGTGTCTGAATCTAAAATTTTCTCTCTGTCTATAAAGTCATAGTTTGTTTCGCAGAACTTTAAAACCTGTTCGCGGAGCATGTTTTGCTCATCAGAATAATTTAAATTCATTATTAAACTCCCAGGATAGCTTTGGCGATGATGTTCTTTTGAATCTCATTGCTGCCGCCATAAATTGATGTTTTTCTAAAGTTCAAGTAATGTGCCACTGAGTTGCTCGCATGATCTGGACCAGCAGGAGTTTTATTTGACTCAAAGCCATCGGGACCCTCGTAAGGAAGAATATACTGGCCTGCTGCTTCAACAAAAAGCTCTGAAATTCTTTGTTGAATTTCTGTACCTCTAATTTTTAAAATTGATGATTCAGCTCCAGGATGACCCCCACCAGCAATGGCAGCTAATGCTCTTAGCTCTGTAAATTCCAAAGCCATAAGATCAATTTCTACTTCAGCAATTTTTTTATTTAAGTCAGCATCTTTGTATTCAGCTGTTTTCTCTTTCAGTCTTGATATTTGGACTTTGCAGACTGGAACACCGGCAATCCCAAATCTCTCATGCGCTAGAAGGAATTTAGCGTAAGTCCAACCTTTGCCCTCTTCTCCAATTAGCTGATCAGCAGGCACTTTCACGTCTGTGAAAAATACTGTGTTTACCTCGTGATCTCCATCAATGGTAATAATAGGTTTCACTTCAATGCCTGGAGTATTCATGTCAATTAATAGGAATGAAATACCCTCTTGTTTCTTTTGAGTTGTTTCAGTTCTGACTAAACAAAAAATCCAGTCTGCGTTCTGAGCTAGAGTTGTCCAGGTTTTTGCACCGTTAACAATGTAATTGTCGCCTTCAAGAACAGCTTTTGTCTTTAATGAGGCAAGGTCTGATCCTGATCCAGGCTCGGAGTATCCCTGACACCACCATGTGTTAAATTGAAGAATGTCTGGTAGAAATCTATCTTTCTGCTCTTGATTACCAAATGTATAAATAACTGGCCCAACCATGCTGACCCCAAATGGGAGAATTGTTGGGCACTGCGCTGCTGCGAGCTCGTTTAAGAAAAGATATATCTGAGTTGGACTCCAGCCTGTTCCACCAAATTCAACCGGCCAGTTATACCCAGCCCAGTTTTTTTCGTATAAAAATTTATGGAAATCGATCATGTCTTGCTTGGTTAAAGCCATTCCCTGATCTTGCTTCTCTCTTACGTGTGAAGGGTAGTCATTTACTAGGGCTGATCTAATTTCTTCTTGAAATTGAAGATCTTGTTCTGAAAAACTTATATCCATGTTAGTGTTCCTGTTTTTTAGTTAATTCTTACCGCGAAATTATACTTCACCATATGAAAGAACAACAGAACCATTTTGAAGCTTTTGAGCTTGCGCAATGTGCATCTAAGCTTGATCAAAAAATTCTGTACTTATCCTCTTCTGACAAAGAAGCAAGATTGGTAAAGCATGAGCTGGAGTTGTATCTGCCTGTAGAAGAAATTGCTTACTACCCTGAAAGAGAAATATTGCCATACGACAGATTCTCTACGTCTCAATCTATTATTCAAAGTCGCATCGGACTATTAAATTCCAGCAAAGAAAATCTTAAGGTAATAATTACAAGCGGACTTAATTTGCTAGAAAAACTTCCAGCCAAACAGTTTTTTAAAGCTCGCAAGATTTTTCACACTGGAGAAAAATTATCTATTAAGGAGCTTGCCGATAACCTAATTCAACTTGGTTACGAAAGAACTGACAAAGTTGAGCTGATCAATCAATTTACCGTTAGA
>Ga0115000_10002093_pt1 | contig 17491 bp, 17 predicted proteins | sample ArcticOcean_MG_C_6_FD_89690 | JGI IMG/M metagenome (GOLD analysis project Ga0115000, IMG submission 89690) | Marine microbial communities from western Arctic Ocean - ArcticOcean_MG_CB8_128 | ecosystem: Environmental > Aquatic > Marine > Oceanic | place: Arctic Ocean: Canada Basin | collected...
AAAGTTGAGTTTCCGTAAAGAAGGTCAATTGCCAGTCGATCGCTGACGAACTCATAGGCTTCTGTTCTCCAGGTGAATTCATCAGGGTATAACTCTTTAATAGAAGAGAGTATTGAGATACTTGTTATAAGAGGTTTTATTTTATTTCTTTCAGTTATGTGTAGTTGCACGCCACCACAAACCCTGCCAGTCCATTTTTGGAATTGTGGTTTGAAATATTGAGGTCGAAAAAATAGCCCTGGGAGGTTTTTTTTGTTCAGTACTTTGGCTAGAGCTTCTGCATTTATATACGGTGCGCCAATTTGCTCAAAAGGGATAGTTGTTCCCCGGCCTTCTGATAAAAGGGTACCTTCAATCAAGCACATTCCAGGGTAAACTGTAGCAGTTGATAAAGTCGGCATATTAGGTGAAGGGAGAACCCACGGTAGTCCAGTTTGATCATACCACATGAAGCGCTCCCATCCCACCATAGGGACTACTTTCAAATCGCATTTAATATCAAAGTGTTCTTTGAATAATATTGCTAGTTCTCCTACTGTCATACCGTGGCGATTAGGAATGGGATACTGCCCGACAAAAGATCTAAATTCCTTTTTGACTAGGTTACCCTCAACTGTAACCCCATTAATTGGGTTGGGACGATCACAGACAATCATTCGAGTGTTTGACTCACCGCAGGTTTTCATGCAATTTGCCAAAGTATAAATAAAGGTGTAGTAACGTGAACCTACATCTTGAATGTCAAAAATCAGATTATCTACGCCTTCTAAATTTTTTTTAGAGGGAACTAGTGACGAGTCATTAGTTCCGTAAAGACTTCGGACTTTAAGACCAGAACATGGATCTACTTCATCGGTGATGAGTGCCATGTCTTGTTCTACTCCATAAAGTCCATGCTCAGGAGCTAACAGAAGTTTTAGTTTGTATAGGTCATTTTTATAAAACTGACTGACTGAAGAGAGGCCATTACTGGTTAGACTCGTCTGGTTGATCAGAAGGCCTAATGTGCTTCCACAAAGATACTTCTCAGGTTCGGCTAATAGGCGATCAAGGCCAAGAGAAACTTGTTTCATTTAGATGGGCTCCGTTTAATTTGATCCATCCTTATTCAAGAATATAGTGCCATTTTTTTACGGATTTTTTTAAAAAATAATTTTATATCTCAAAAAGGATACTCCATATTATAACTCTATGGTATGCAACTAGGTTTCTAAGTTTAGTGAAAAGATTAGTTACTTTATAACCATCATTAATCCAAGTTTTAGATTTTAAATGCCGATGTAGGTTTGTTAAAAAAAAACCCCGACCCTTAAGGTCGGGGTTTGATGTGCTTAGTTGAGCTGGGTAACTTACATCATACCTGGCATTCCACCCATTCCACCCATTCCACCCATTCCACCCATTCCACCACCACCACCTGGAGGTCCATGGTCATGCTTATCTTCCTCAGGAATATCGGTGATCATAGCTTCTGTGGTTAAGAGTAGACCGGAAATACTTGCCGCATTTTGTAGTGCAGTGCGACACACCTTGGCAGGATCAATGATTCCAGCTTTGATCATATCAACGTAAGTACCATTTTTCGCATCATAACCCATATCACCTTTAAGAGTTTTTACATGTTCAACGATAACGGTACCTTCTTCACCTGCATTCTTAGCGATTTGGCGCATTGGCTCCTCAATCGACCTTCTGATGATTTTCACACCAAGAAGAAAGTCATGGGCACCCTTGATCTTATCTAAAACATGAGCTGCTCTTAAGATAGCTACACCACCTCCTGGAATAATACCTTCCTCAACTGCTGCACGTGTAGCATGCAGGGCATCTTCTACGCGAGCTTTCTTCTCTTTCATCTCAGTTTCAGTAGCTGCTCCAACTTTAATAATAGCAACACCACCGACTAGCTTTGCGAGTCTTTCTTGTAATTTTTCGCGGTCGTAATCGGAAGTAGTCTCATCAATCTGGTTACGAATCTGTTTGACTCGGCCTTGAATGTCAGAAGCTTTTCCTTTGCCATCTACAATGACGGTATTTTCCTTGTCAACTGTGATTCGCTTAGCCGTACCAAGGTCTTTGATGTCAACATTCTCTAATTTAACACCAATATCTTCTGTGATAACAGTTCCGCCAGTAAGAATAGCAATATCATTTAGCATTTCTTTTCTACGGTCACCAAAACCAGGTGCTTTAATCGCACAAACGTTTAAAGTTCCTCTTAATTTATTTACAACTAGAGTAGCTAACGCTTCGCCATCAACATCCTCAGCAATTATAACCAGTGGCTTGCCACCCTTTGCAACTTTCTCTAACAATGGGAGCATGTCCTTCATGTTGGAGATTTTTTTCTCGTGTAGCAGGATATATGCATCTTCCATAACCGCTTCCATACGTTCTGCATCTGTAACAAAATAAGGAGATAGGTAACCACGATCAAACTGCATACCTTCTACAATTTCTAGAGAGGTATCCATACTTTTTGCTTCTTCAACTGTGATAACACCATCTTTTCCTACCTTGTCCATTGCTTCGGATATGATTTCACCGATTGCAATGTCATGGTTAGCAGAGATTGTACCTATCTGAGCTATTTCTTTTTTATTTTTGGTTGGTTTAGCAATTCTTTGGATTTCTGGTATTAACGCGCTGACAGCTGCTTCGATACCGCGCTTGATATCCATAGGATTTGCTCCAGCCGTCACATTCTTCATTCCTTCACGAAAAATAGCCTGAGCCAAAACAGTTGCTGTTGTTGTTCCATCACCAGCGTTGTCACTAGTTTTACTAGCAACCTCATTAACCATTTGTGCACCCATATTTTCAAATGGGCAAGCCAATTCGATTTCTTTTGCTACAGTCACACCATCCTTAGTAATAGTGGGTGAACCAAATTTTTTATCGATTACCACATTACGACCTTTAGGTCCTAGTGTTAGTTTAACGGTGTCAGCAAGTTGGTTGACTCCAGACATAATTTTATGTCTGGCATCTTCGTGGTATGTAATTTGTTTAGCCATTGACGCAATACTCCTTTAATTTTAATTAAGTAGGTAAATTTTAAAAATTACTTTAACTATAGTTAATAAAATTATTTTTCTATTATGCCGAGAACGTCGTCTTCTCTCATTAGAAGATAATCTTCTCCATCTACTTTGATTTCTGTTCCGCCATATTTACTATAGAGAACTTTATCACCCACCTTAATCTCTAGCTTAATAGGTTTTCCATCGTCACCAATTTTTCCTTTACCTACAGCTTTTACTCGGCCTTCAATTGGCTTTTCTTTGGCAGAATCGGGAATAATTATCCCGCCTTTTTGTACCTGCTTTTCTAAGATGGGTTGAACCATAATGCGGTCTTGCAACGGTCTGATATTCATTAGCTACTCCTTGGTAAAAAAAATGATAAACTGCACTCTAAACAATAATTTTTTGACAATTCGGTTCACAAATTGAGCAAATGTGTCTTTAAAGCCTTTATTTAGTGCTTTAATTAAGATTTTAGCACTCATTTAAAAAGAGTGCTAATATTATTATGTAATCTAAATAATTAAAAGCAAGGTCTTCTATAAAAATAATATAAATTATGAGCAAAAACCCAATTAAAAGCTTAGAAACCTTTAAAAACTCTCACCCAGATCGAGACTATGAAGTTGAAATGGAGTGCCCTGAGTTTACCTGTTTATGTCCTAAAACTGGCCAACCCGATTTTGCAGAAATAGAAATTCGCTACATTCCAGATAAACTGTGTGTCGAGCTAAAATCCTTAAAGCTCTACCTTTGGTCCTATAGAAACGAGGGAGCTTTTCATGAAAAGGTGATAAACGATATTCTTGACGATCTGGTTGAGGTTTCTAGCCCTCGTTGGATGGAAGTTATAGGGGACTTTAATGTGCGAGGCGGAATTCACACGACTGTAAGTGCAAGTTACCAAGATCCAAAAATTAAAACAAAAAAAAAGAAATAAAATTTTAAGTGTAATTAAACTAAATAAGCTATTAATTTTAGACCAGAGGCTAGAATATTGTTAGTACGAACCGGAGAATGTAATCAATGCGGTGAATGTTGTAAGACGGTTAATATTACTGTAGTTAGAGACGTAACGCTCAGGCAACATAAGACCCTGAAAGAGCTAGAGCTTTATATGGAATACCGTGGAATCTGCGTAGTTGGTGAGAGTATTGAGCGCAACGAACTATTTTATTCAATTAATATTCCTTGCCAGCAACTTGGGCCTGACAATGAATGCAAGGTTCATGGAGACTATGAAAAAAAACCGCTCCTATGTCACCGTTATCCGATAGAACCTGATGGTACCGAAAAATGCAGTTACCAATTTCAACCCATGACACTCCACATAGGGTAAAAAAATCGATATTGATTGAGTTAAATAAGGGTGCTAATCTTTTTCTAGTTTTAAGCCTATACATAATATGGAAGAAAAGCGTTTTATAGATAACGATAATGGATCTATTACAGATTCTTTTACTGGACTGATGTGGCAAGAAGGTTACGCCTACAGAGAAACTGGAAATTATATTAGCTGGTACGATGCGAACAACTATGTAGAAAAATTAAATCAAAAAAAAATTGGTGAATTTTGCGATTGGAGGCTTCCAAGTAAACTTGAAATCCAAAGCATATATGAAATTTCTCACCCATTTCAATCTCGTGGTAAAACTTTTTTTCTTCATATCGATCCGGTTTTTGAATTTAGTTATGGGAGTTGCTTCTGGACGAATCGAACAAGACTTTCAGCCGCACTTGGGTTTGAGTTCGATACAGGAGATACCCACTGGTATCCTCAGGGAAGTATTTCAGGAACTGTCCGTGCTGTCCGGCTCAATAGCAACCCATTAATATTGATACAGGCACAATGGGTGCATCGGCTAAAAAATGAACATAAAAAGTAATATGAACGGAGAAGAATCCTTCCGAAAAGAAAAAGCCAAAGGAAGAAAATTACGTCAATCGCAATGGTGGAAAGAAAGAATAGCTAAGGGAGTGTGTCATTATTGTGGTGGTAAATTTGAGCCGACTATTTTAACGATGGACCACATAGTACCAATAGCCCGTGGAGGTAAAAGCGCCAAAGGTAACGTAGTTCCCTCCTGTAAAAAATGTAATACAACTAAAAAATACTACACATCTGCCGAGATTATTCTACGCGAAAAAATGGGTACAGACATTGGGTTCTAAATAAAGGGTATATTCCTGAAATAGAATTGATTAATATGGCTATTTTAAAAATTAGCTATAATAAATTAATGTTTTGAAGGTATACATAAGCCAATCTGTTAGATTTTTTTTTAAGTAGGGATATTAGTGCCGGCGGGAGCAGTTTTGGGCTTAACTATAGCTTTTTTCTTTTGAATTTCTATTCGATCTCTATTTTCGCATATGAGAATAATATGAAAACCTAACTTTGTTTTGACAGGTTCTGGTATGACATGTTTCTCTGATTGAGTTATTACATCGATAAGTTCTTGATTAATTAGTTCTTCATGGATAACCATCCCCTTGTATATCCAATCCAAATCTCCTCCTATAACTCGGGTTGAACAGATACTGTATTTTTTAGAAATGCGGATGAAATATTTCTCCACCTTTTCCTGATCATGAAAGGGCTTGTCTGGATCGTCAACAGTCTCCGCAGCTAATTCTTTTTGAAAGTCGATTAGGGTCTTGTGAAATATCTTTGCAGTTTCAAGAGAGGAAATCCGAATGTGCCGCACACGGTATTCTTGCGGTTTATCTATTACTTTGACTAGTTTTTTAGGAACGAAAGCCTTTCGAGGCTTAGGTTTTGGTTTTGGTTTTATTTCTAAATTGGGTTCAGTTTTTACAGGTTCTTTTGCAGTTTTATCTCGTTGATAAACTGATTTATCAGTTTCTTGAGGTTGTTCGGAGTCTGGCATATTTCTTCCCTGATAAATGTAATGTCATCACATTGTAACATTTTTATTTAAAAATTGACTCTAGATAAATAATAACACCTTGGTTGATGTTACTTAAAATTATTTGTTGGGCTGCAGCCTTTACTTCGGGCAAAGCATTTTCTACTGCAATGGAATGCCCTGCAACTTTAAACATATCTAAATCATTCATGTAATCACCAAATACGACAGTCTTTGAAATGGGAATGCCTAAGTGCTCAGTCATCCGTTTTAACATGATTCCCTTATTTGCTTTTTGATGAAAACTTTGTAGCCAATGAAAGTTTGGATTGGAAACATCTTGCGCGAAATAAATATTTAATTCATCACGGTATAAAGAGTGAAGTTTATTGTAAATCGGCTCAAGGTTTATCTTGGTATCAATTAAAAGAAATCCTGATATACGCTCATATTCAGAAAAAATAAATTCGTCTACTTGTTTAATATTTTTATAAGAAGATACACTATTAATATATTTTTGAGCCCCAAAATTATTGATACTCCTGTAGTAGACCGAGTGATTATCCCCATAAGTATATATGAAAGGAGCTATTTCTCGGGGCTCGACTAGCGCTAGTATTTCATTGATCATCTCAGGTGAAATAAAATCAGAAAAAAATATGTTAGTTCCTGTATGAAATTCTGTAAGGTAGACTCCATTGAATAAGATGACAGGGTGCTGAAGATTTAGACCACGTAGCAGTGGATAAGCTGAGTCATAGTTACGTGCCGTAGCTATAGTAAAATTAAGTCCCTTATCTATTAACCGATTGAGTCTTTTTATTGAATCAGGGGGTAACTTGCCTTCTCCATCAAGGAGAGTGCCATCTAAATCTGAAACATAAAGTAGTTCGCGAGGATCAATTTTAGAAGCTAAACCGTCAGTGGTAATATCCATATTTTATGTTTTATCTGCTAGCGCAAACTTGAGAAAGTATTTTTGGTAGATATGCTTAGCGATGTTCTCCAAAAAATCTATTTATACTAATAATATTAAACTGGATTTTAATGGAGTTCTAAAATATCGCTGTTAAACTGTTATAAATATAAGTTATTTATAACAGTTAGAATAACATGTTTAACTAGGAATTTTCAGGTCATGAAATTAATAAAAATATTATTTATTTGGATAGTTTTGCTTTACTGTTTTATTCCAAATTCTATACAAGCAAAAACTTTTGATTTTTCTGATTGGGGAGTTCTGCTGGAGAAACACGTCAGGCCAAACCATATAGATGGAGTTCTCTTTAATGGAGTTGATTACAGTGGATTGAGGATAGATGGTACTTTTTCTAAACTTGTAAATAACTTAGCATTATATTCTCCTGAAAGTCTTAAATCACATGAAGAAAAACTAGCATTCTGGATTAATGTTTATAATGTATTAGCAGTTAAAATTGTTACTGATAACTATCCAGTACAAAGTATAAAAGATGTGGGTGGATTATTTAAGTCTGTATGGAAAATTAAGGCGGGAGTAGTTGGTGGGATGGAATATAGTTTAAATGAAATAGAACATCAGATATTAAGAAAAATGAGAGATCCAAGGATACATGCTGCCATTGTTTGCGCTTCTATAAGTTGCCCTGATCTTTCGAAAGATGTATTTAACTCTAAAGATATTAATAAACAACTTGATTCTAAGGTGAAGATTTTTTTAGCTAATCCAGAGAAGGGTATGAAAATAGACCCTCATGGCAAGAGGATATTTTTATCGTTAATTTTTGACTGGTTTGAGGAGGACTTTAAAACAAGTGGCGGAGTACTTAAGTTTATAGAGCCATATATTCCGCTAAATTATCAACAAAATTTTAAAAGCCGTAGTGCGTCTATTTCATATATGCACTATAATTGGTCATTAAATGGAATTTAATTAAAGGTCCATTGTCAGTCGTTGCCCCTCTAGATATATTATTTGAGGGGGTTTTTTTACTATTCTAGTCTGCATATTTTCTTAAAAATGTTGGAACATCAAGGTTGATTAAAGAATCATCTGACTCTGGAATTTCCTCTTTGATTTCGTTTGCTAGACCTTTAAGGTGACGATATCCGTTGTCTCCAACTGCCATACGCATTGTTTCTTTCTCTACATTATTAAAGTCTTTCTTTGATGACACTGGAGATGGTTGTTCTTTATCATTTCTCATTTCGAATCCTGTTGCAATGACAGTGACTCGCATCTGTCCTTCCATGGTATCGCTATTAACTGTTCCAAAGATTATATTTGCATCATCATGAGCAGTTTTAGTGATAAGAGTTGCAGCTTCATCTACCTCGGATAGAGTCATATCACCACCACCAGTTATATTGATAAGAATTTGTCGAGCACCATCAATATTAGAGTCATCAAGAAGAGGACTTTGTATTGCTTTTTCAGCAGCCTCGATCGCTCGATTTTCTCCTGCTGCACAACCACTACCCATAATTGCTTTTCCCATATTGCCCATTATAGTTTTTACATCCGCAAAATCTAAATTGACCAATCCTGGAATGACAATTAAGTCAGATATACTTCCTACTGCTTGTTGTAGAACATCATCAACAATGCCAAAGGCATTTGTTAGGGCAGTTTGCTTTCCAACAAAACTTAATAATTTTTGATTTGGAATTACTATTAGTGTGTCGATTGAGTCTTTCAACTCTTTGATGCCAGATTCAGCCTGAAGCATTCTTTTTTTACCTTCAAACGAAAACGGTTTAGTTACAACTCCAACGGTGAGTGCACCAACTTCACGAGCAATTCTAGCGATGACTGGAGCAGCGCCAGTTCCAGTTCCTCCACCCATGCCGGCGGTTATGAATACCATGTCTGATCCGTCGAGCATATTGCGAATATGCTCTTCACTTTCTTCTGCTGCAAGTTGACCTGTTTCAGGTTTTGCACCCGCACCAAGACCTCGCATTAAGTTACCCCCTAATTGAATCTGTTCTGTGCAGGGGGATGCTTCTAATGACTGAATATCAGTGTTTGCAACGATAAACTCTACACCCATAGTATGGTTGCGTACCATAGAATTAACTGCATTAGTTCCTCCTCCTCCTACACCAATAACTTTGATGGAAGCTGAGTACTCGTTTTGTGGTTCAAACTCTATTAGATCCATTTTTTTTCTCCAGGTAAATTAAAAAAATTCTTCAGCCCAATCTTTCATTCGGCTAAAAATTTTATCAAATAAGTGACGTCCTTCTAGTTCACGTAGTGTTCCTGCTTTAATGCTTTTTATTCCATATTGAATAAGCCCTGTACTTGTGGCATACATAGGGCTACCTACAACGTCTGCCAATCCACCAAGTCGGGTTGGGGTTCCGATACGAACGGGTAGTTGAAAAATCTCTTCAGCCAATTCTCCCATTCCGGATAGACTGGCAGCGCCGCCTGTGAGAACAATTCCTGAAGAGATGATTTCGCGGAATCCTGAAGTATTTATTTCATGGTTTAACATCTCAAACATTTCTCTTGAACGAGCCTCTAAAATTTCACTTAAAATTTGCCTTGAAACAGTTCGGGTTTCTCTTCCACCAACACTTGGGACTTCTATGGTTTCGTCTTCTGCTATTAATGAGGAAAGAGCGCACCCGTAAGCATGTTTTATTTTTTCTGCATCTTGATTAGGAGTACGTAGACCAATAGCAATATCGTTTGTCATTTGTGCTCCAGCTATTGTAAGAACCGACGTATGCTTAATTGCTTCTTGGTAGAAAATAGCTAGATCGGATGTTCCGCCTCCAATATCAATCATGGCTACGCCAAGTTCTTTTTCATCTGGTGATAATACTGATTCGCTGGAAGCCAATTGTTCTAGGACAATATCCTGAACACGCAGCCCCGCTTTGTTGACGCATCTGACAATATTTTGAGCGGAAGTAACAGCGGCGGTGACAATATGAACTTTTGCTTCAAGGCGTATCCCTGACATACCAAGTGGGGTTTTGATTCCATCTTGATTATCAACAATATACTCTTGAGGCAAAACATGTATGACTTCTCGATCTAGTGGAATGGCAATTGCCTTTGCAGCATCTATTACTCGGTCGACATCCTTTTGGGTGATCTCTTTGTTTTGCGCTGCAATAATCCCGTGGCTATTTAAACTATTGATGTGTCCTCCAGCGATTCCAACAAATACAGATTCGATTTCACACCCTGCCATTAACTCTGCTTCTTCGACTGCATTCTTAATAGATTCCACCGTGCCATCTATATTAACGACGACACCTTTACGCAGTCCGCGTGAAGGGTGCTGGCCTAGGCCAACAATATCTATTTGGCCATCGTGGCTAATCTCACCAATTATGCAGCAAATTTTTGTGGTTCCAATATCAAGTCCTACTATATAATTATTTTTCTTGGACATGCGTCCTCTCCCTTTCCAAATTTATGTCTTGTTAATTTTTTTTAATTTTTTTTGATTACTAATTACAACCTTGTTTTTAAAGGATAGATCAATATATTTTAAATTGGGTTCATTTTTTTCTATTGTATCTATTACAAGTATTAGGTTTTTTAAGCTTTCCTGTATCATCCCTGGTCGCATATAAACTCTTATATTTTTATTTTTTGTTAAAAAAATTATTCTTGATTTGCTTTTAATATGCATACTTTCAATTGGATTTTTTTTAAACATATGGAGCAGATTAAGATTGTGCATTGCTTTTAGTCCGCGAATAATTTCTTCGTCAGCTACATTATTCCCAGGTATGGAATTTTTTGCTTTAATTCCAGTAATGAGAGGTAGTTTTGTTAAGTTTGATGTCTCTGGCCCTAGAAGAATTCCATAATTATCCATAATATGTATTTTATCCAGTTTGATTCTAGCGAATGGAATTCGTTCCTTTATTTTAATATTAATGCCCTGAGGAAAAACTCTTCTCACTGATGCCGTATGGATCCAAGGATGTGTGGCAAGTTTTTTGGAAAATTTACCAAGGTCTAATTGAAATATGTTTTTCCCAATTAGGGGGCCGGCCCATGTGTTTAATTTCTCGTTTGACAAGTATTTTATGCCAGTCGTATTTATTTTATTAATGTCAAAGTAAGGTGTATGGGTAATGAATCTATAACCTGAAAATACCGCGTAGAAAAATGCAACTATTAAAATTGCTTTAGCTAATGCCCCAATTATATTGGTAAATAAAAATGCTAAGTTAAAATTGGTTGTTTCTCGTTTTCTCTTTCCCCCTGGTTTTCCATTTAACTTTAGACTTTGTTTTGTAATGGGTTCCTTTTTCTCCCAAATAGGTGCTAATTTTTTTTCTTGAAGCAAAGTTAAGTTCATGGCTAAAGATTATCCTTCGGATTCAAGTTGAGCTGATTTTAAAATTTCGACTACTAAGTCATCAAAATTTAATCCAGATTTTTTTGCTGCCATTGGTAAGAGGCTTGTTGGTGTCATTCCTGGTATGGTATTCATTTCGAGTACATATGGTGTTCCTTTTGTATCTAGTATCACATCAACCCGAGGCATCCCGTTTCCTCGTAAAACTTGAAAAACTTTCATTGCTATTGCTTTGCAGTTTTGAGTTTCTTTTTGAGTTAGTTTAGCGGGACATATATATTCTGTTTTACCGGGAGTATACTTAGCTTCGTAATCATAAAATCCAATTTTAGGTTGGATGTGTATGATGGTCATAGGGGTTTTCCCGTTCATCCCGATGGCTAGAAGTTTTCCTTCAATAAATTTTTCTACTAATATTTCTTCTGCATAGTTAAAGGCAAGTTTTAAAGCTTCCTTCCATTCTTTTTGCTCCCTTACAATACTTACTCCTATGCTTGAACCTTGATTTGATGGTTTTACAACGACTGGAAAACTAAAAGTGGACGCGGTTTCATTTTTTCTCCCGCGGTAAAGTACCTGGTAGTCAGCCGTTGGAATGTTATTTAGTTTAAAAATTTCTTTAGATTTTACTTTGTCATATGCCAGCGCACTAGATAGAATACCTGGTCCGGTGTATGGTATTTTTGCGTATTCAAGCAGACCTTGAATAGCGCCATCTTCTCCAAAAACTCCATGCAGTGCTATGAATGCCACTTCGATTTTATTTTTCACTAATGAAGAGGCAATATTATTGCCCACATCTATGCCAACTGCATTTAGTTCTTTTCTCTTTAATGCCTGCAATACAGCATTACCTGAACTAAGTGAAATTTCGCGTTCAGGTGATAACCCACCCATCAGGACTCCAATTTTTTTATCTTTTAATTTCATTTTATGAGCGCCAATAAAACTATAGTTGTTTCTTTAAGGTCTTGAATAAAATTTTTTTTAACATGAAATAGGTTATTTTTTAATTGTGCACTTAATATATTTATTGTCTTAAGAGATAGATTTTTTTATAAACTTTATTGCCCTATGACGATAATTTCCTGTTCTAACTGGGTCCCACTTTTTTCCTTAACTACAGTTTTAATATGTTTGATAAGATTAATTACATCTGTTGCTGTAGCATTTCCTTTGTTAACTATAAAATTAGCGTGTTTAATAGAAACGCTGGCGCCTCCAATTCGACAGCCTTTTAGCCCGGAAGATTCAATTAGACGGCCAGCTTTATCACCTAATGGATTTTTAAAGATAGAACCTGAGTTTGGCATTGTTAGAGGTTGCGTTGAGCTTCTTCGTGATAGATGCTTATCCATTGAACTATGGATGTCAGTAATTTTTCCTTTTTCTAGATCGAGATCTGCTTCGATGATTATTCCACCTTTGGATGGGAAAGTTGCTTTACGATATGCAAATTTTATTTCATCTTTATTAAATACTTTAATCTCTCCATCGAGTGTCATGATTTTAATGCTACGGAGAACCTGGCTAACTTCAGTTCCTTCTGCTCCTGCATTCATTGTAATAGACCCACCAACTGATCCCGGAATTCCAACTAAACTTTCAATACCTTTTAGGCCGTAACGTGCTACATACTTAGCTAGATAAGATAACTTTACACCTCCATCTACTTGTACAAGTGCTCTATTTTGTCCATTCGAGGTTTTATAAAATACAGGTCTCTTGATTGATTTAAAACAATTTTTAAGTGATATTACAATTCCCCGGATACCACGATCCCGAATAAGAAGATTAGTCCCTTCTCCAATTGTCCATATAGGGCTATTCCCACGATGTCTTAAAATTATTTGTAAGTCTTTTAAGTTAGCGGGTAAAACAAATACGTCTGCTGGACCGCCAATTTTCATTGATGTGTACTTCGACATCATTTCGTCATAGAATATTTCGCCTTTGATTTTATTTTGAAAAGAAAAAGATAAATTCATATTTTTTGTCTGTGTAATTTTCCGCCCCAGAATAGTTCTAGGTGAGTCCAGGCTATTCCTCATGGGAAGTTTATGATTTGTTCCTGAATTTGCGTAATATATTAATCTTTGCTTCCAAGGTCCGCTCAACATAAGAATGAGTTCCTCCTATGATTAGTTATTAATAATTTTATTTATAGAAGATCTGGTCATTAAATATTCTTTACCCAATTTCCATACATCTCCTGCACCTAATGTCATAAATATGTCACCTGGTTCAATGAGTTGTTCCAGGTATTTATTTAAGTCAGCTTTACTTTTGATATAGATAGTATTTTTATGGCCGTAGTCGCACACTCCTTTAACGATATCTTTTGCGTGAACGGTGTCTATAGGCCTTTCACCCGCTGGAAATATATCGATAACTAATAACGTATCGGCATCGTTAAAAGCAGACCAGAAATCTTTCATTAAAGACTTTGTGCACGAGTATCTATGAGGTTGGAATAAAACAATTAGCTTTTTGGTAGGCCAAGTATCTTTTGCTGTTTTTAATGTCGCTTTTATTTCAACCGGATGATGACCGTAATCATCTATCATAATTAGTTCGCTAGACTGTTCCACTATTTCAAATCGTCTTTGGACACCTTCAAATTGCGCAAGAGAACTTACTACCGTTTTAAAATCGAGATCTAATTCCATTCCTACAGCCACTGCTGCAAGTGTATTGAGTATATTATGTTGCCCCAGAGCTCCTGAGCGTATACGTCCAAGATTTTTACCGCAGTGGTGCACATTAAAATATGTACTTAGTCCTTCTATAGAAATATTACCTGCCGTATAATCTGCTTGAGAACTAAGCCCATATGTGATGTATCGTTTTTCCACTCTTGGTATTAGCGACTGTATATTAACGTCATCAAGGCAAAGAATAGCGGAACCATAAAATGGAATCTTGTTAATGAATTTCAGAAAAGTATTTTTCATATTTTCTAAAGTTTTATAAAAGTCCATATGTTCTTCGTCTAGAGTGGTTACAACTACCATAGAGGGGGAAAGCCGCATAAAGGATCCATCGCTCTCATCAGCCTCTGCCACTAGAAATTTACTTTGTCCAAGTTTTGCGTGACTGCCGGTATTTTTTAACCTTCCTCCGATAATTACCGTTGGGTCTAGATTCCCCCCAGCAAGAACTGAAGACACGAGAGATGTTGTAGTTGTTTTACCGTGCGTTCCAGCAATAGCGATCCCGTACTTCATGCGCATTAGTTCCGCTAGCATTTCTGCTCGAGGAATAATAGGAATCATCAGTTCTTTTGCCTTAGCAACTTCGGGGTTATCTTGGCCGATAGCGCTAGAGACGACAACGACCTGCGACTCCCCAATATTTTTAGACGCATGGCCAATAAAAATTTTCGCGTATAGTTTCTCTAGGTGTTCAGTAATAGGACTTTTAGCTTGATCAGATCCGCTTACCTTATAACCTTGGTTGATTAACACTTCAGCAATTCCGCTCATGCCTGATCCCCCGATTCCAATAAAATGAATTCTTTTAGTTTTTCCTAAAAGCATGACATTATTTTTTCTTTAGAAAGTTTACTGCTCTTTGGTTTATTTTTTTCTTTTTTCATTAGATCTTCACAAATCTTTCTTACCTTTTCTGTGGCGTCACGACTACCGAGTTGGTAGCTGTTATCTTCCATTTTTCGAAGGTTCTCTGGTTCATCCATTGCCCTGGTGATTGATTTGGCAAGACGTTCTCCAGAAATCTCATTGTCTAAAATTACTTCCCCTGCATTAGCAGTTTCAATAATTCGTGCATTATGCTCTTGATGATTATTTGTTGCATAAGGGAAAGGAATTAGAGCAGAGACTCGTCCTGCTGCAGTGATTTCAGCTATTGTTGTTGCGCCTGAACGGCAGATGACTAGCGAAGCTAGTCTGTATTGAAGATGCATATCGGTTATAAATGGTATTACATTGGCAACAAACCCTTTTTCACAGTATTGACTTTTAATATATTCATAGTCTGCTTCACCAGTTTGGTGAGTTATATGAATATTTTTTTTACGATCTGACAGATAATCTAATGCCTCTATTATTCCTATGTTTATAGAGTGTGCACCTTGGCTTCCTCCAAGAATCAAAATTTTAAATGGTTGCTTTGAGGGTGGTGCAAAATTTTCTCTCGGTTGGCAAAGTTTTTCATGAATCATATTACCCGTCACTTCCACCTTATTTTTAGGAAAAAATTTTTTCGACTCTTTAAAGGATGTTGCGATTTTGGTAGCAATTTTTCCGAGGTATTTATTAGCCATTCCAGGAAATGCATTTTGCTCATGAATAAGAATAGGAACGCGCAAGAGCCAAGCTGAAAATACTAGCGGAGCAGATACATAACCACCGACACCTACAACAAGGTTGGGCTTATTGCGGATAAGAAAACACATTGATTGGGCTGTTCCTACTGGGAGTTTACACCAAGAAACCCATTTACTAATTCCCGTTTTACCCAATAAGCCTGAGGAAATAATAGTTTTCAAGTTAAACCCTTCTCTAGGAAGAACTTTTGATTCAATTCCTTGCTTAGTTCCTACAAAAGTAATTTCAGTGTTCATGTCATGTCCTTTAAGTGCCTTTGCTAATGCGATTCCGGGAAACAAATGGCCTCCTGTTCCTCCTCCTGCGATAACAACTTTTAGTCCCATAATTATTAAGTCAATATTGGATCTGTTTTTCTGAAATGTTCAATAAAACTCCGATTGAAAGCATAAGAACTATTAATGACGATCCACCCATGCTGATAAACGGAAGTGTCATTCCTTTAGTTGGAAGCAAACCGACAGCAATTCCCATATTCATGAAAGCTTGTATTCCAATTAACAGTGTAAGGCCAATCGCTAAATGAGTCCCAAAAGGATCTTTCGCTCGGTAAGCGATAGTAAACCCTCTCCAAATTAATATTGAAAATAGTAAAACGATAATTAACGCACCCACAAAACCAAGCTCTTCGCCAATAACAGAAAAAATAAAATCTGTATGCGCTTCTGGGAGGTAAAATAACTTTTGGCTACTGCCGCCGATCCCAGTACCAAAGAGCCCGCCTCGTCCAAATGCATAAAATGACTGAACTATCTGGAAACCTTCGTTTGATTGATGTTCCCATGGATTAAGAAAAGCGACGATTCTACGCATGCGGTATTCGGCATTAATAATTGCAACGACAAAAAGAGGGACGAGAGCTAAGACCGAATAGACTAGAAATTTTGAGCGGAGCCCTGCTATCATGAGCATTGTAAAAGTGACCAAACATATAATGGTTGCTGTTCCTAAGTCGGGTTGGAAGAGAATCGGCACAATGAAAAAACCGAGAACGATTAACTTAGGTAGATATCCATAGGCAAAGTTTTTTAATTGATCAGATCGTTTTACTAGTGATTTGGCGATAAAAAGTACTAGGGCAAACTTTGCAAGTTCTGATGGCTGAAAGGTGAAACCACCAAGCATTAGCCATCGTCTCGCTCCACCAACTTCTTTTCCTATGCCAGGTAACATTAAAGCTATTAGCATTAGAAATGTTATTCCCATTATAAAGTAGGTATATTTTTCTAGATAACGATAGTCGAGCCTGCTTATTACAAACATAACCGATGCCCCGAGGCAAGCCGACAGCATCTGGCGTTTTAAAAAATAATAGGTGTCATTATATTTTTCCATTGAATACACCCCACTGGAGCTAAATACCATTGTAATACCGATCATAATGAGCACGGTAGTTGTAAAAAAAAGCATTGAATCGCAATGGAATTGTTTTGGTTTTAAGCGTCCCAATTGTTGCTCCCTAAAACGTGTTTTTAATGGTTATGACAGCCACCTATTTTAAAAATACTTTAATGCTCAAAAATAATCTGGTTCAATTTAACTGTTAGGTTAAAAATATTTACTGACCTTTACTTAAAGGCTAGCTACAATTTTTTTAAACTGATTGCCGCGTTCTACATAATCTTCGAACATATCAAAGCTAGAACACCCAGGAGAAAGTAATACGATATCGCCTGTATGCGCTTTTTTTATAGCTCTTGCTACGGCTTCCTTCATATTTTTAGCATCCTCGCAACTGAATGAGCCGTTTAAGAATTGTCGAAACTTGCTTTTTGTTTCTCCTACAAGAACTAAATGTCTCACTTTTTTTTTAAATAGTTCTTTCAGGCCATGAAAGTCGCCTCCTTTATCCTTGCCACCCGCAATTAAAATGATTGGTCGCGAGAAGTTTTTTAATGCCTTCTCCAAAGCTCCTACATTGGTTCCTTTCG
>Ga0115000_10002095_pt1 | contig 17480 bp, 17 predicted proteins | sample ArcticOcean_MG_C_6_FD_89690 | JGI IMG/M metagenome (GOLD analysis project Ga0115000, IMG submission 89690) | Marine microbial communities from western Arctic Ocean - ArcticOcean_MG_CB8_128 | ecosystem: Environmental > Aquatic > Marine > Oceanic | place: Arctic Ocean: Canada Basin | collected...
GCAACACGTCTGCAGAGTTCACTTCTCCATCTTGTGTGCCATCTCCAGTACAGAGTATTGTCCCACAGGCCCCAATGTTCCAGTGCGAACATATTTGTTTTAGATCATAAATAGCAAAACGATCTGATCTAACACCCAAAGGAGCACCTTGCGGCCCTTTGTATACGGGGTGTGAAGGGTTGGTCCCTCCAGCCAAATTATAAAATGCTTCTATAAAATCTAAATACTGCTGCATAGTTCCATGGCCAAAGAATGGAAGCAACCCAATATCATCTTTCTCTGCACTGAACATCAAAATGATTCTGTCAGGGGAGGTAGTAGTCATCTCAGGTATAGTAAAATCCATTGAAATTTCAGTATACATATAGTCATAATGGTTTCCACCAGAATCGTTGCTGTTGTCACCTTGTACTACTGCATTTTCAGTAACTGGAGGCGAATCACTTTCATACGTCCAATTTCCACTCATTGGAATGTAAGTAGGCGGAGTTGATGTGGTAACTAAATGCAACCTTGTGTACCCATCCATGAACGGCAAAATAGAATCGATTCCATGAAGTTGCATCTGAGGAGTCTTCACAGCAGTAACTATAGTTGCTGCTATCTTGCCTATGCCACATGCTGCGGGGACTCGGTTCATAACATCTACTAGATTATTAGCAATAGTTTGTGGAGGCTTTACTGTGTAGGATGTTTTGTAACAATCACAATCATTATTGATGCTATCTGTTGCAAATCTCCAAAATTCGCCTGATGATGCTCCGGCGCAACGAGAATACGACAGGGTGCCGTTAAGATCATTGCATTTTGTTAATGAGAAATATTCACACGTCCCGTCTGGCAGGATACAAGATGTAGGACATGCCGAGTAAACCTGCAAGTAGGCTCGTTGTAAAAGTGGCTCTGTAGAAGTTGGACGCCAAGGCAAATAGCCCGGAGTTAGAGTGTTGTTAAGCAGATTGTAATAAGCTGAAACGGATGGGCTTGTCTGAGTAGTATGCCATAGAGTTAGTGGCCAAAGTGAAGGGGATGTAGGACCCGCAGGTAATTCTGCAACACACGCTTTTACAGCTGTATGTGCTTCAACTCCAAAGGTCATAGAAATTTCAAGGCTCGCTACCGCAGGGCTTGCGTATTGGCTTGCTTTATATTTATCGAGCCACAGCAGAATGTTGACATACTCTGGAGTGCCACCGGCACCTTCAGGATCAAGCGCAAGAGCAGTGACAGGGTTCGCCCCTTGTAGATTTACGTTTGACATTAATTCTTTAAGCCAGCCCATTGTATTGGGAAGGCGCGCAAAAACTGAGGGCAACAACGGCGTAGTTATAGAAGTGCCAGAGGGCAAACCACCCCAACACCCGTTTGCAGGATTCTGCTGGTGGGTTGTATCGGTAGTAAATGAAGTAGAATCAATCAATAGCTCAACATCACTTACGTGTTGGTGGATTTCTTTGAGAAACCCGACAAAAGTTCTTTTGCCATCAGAATCTGTTAAGCCTGCGGTGGGATCATAAAATTTTAACCACCCCTGCGTACCGTTATCATAATTGCAAGGATCTGTAACATAAAGAACTAATCGAGGCGGAGCGTTTGTTTGACAATATTGCAACAACTTGTCGTGATAGTCCGGAAGGGTTAATCCAGTTTGATTCGGAGGAGATCCTTTCTTTGGAGCATCATCTCGGTAATCCCAAAGTATAAAATCTTCTAGCGTATAACCTGCTGTTACAGTTGTAGACGCTGTTACAGTTGTAGACATAGCTAGGGCGGTTAGGATAAATAGGGCCGTGCACTTCATTAAATCAAAGTAGCATCGTATCGGTGCTATTGCAAGACAATTCCATCAACTTTTAAATGCTTATGAAATCAATCGGAAAATGATGGGGTATTTGTACGGAGCATCGCCCTGTTTCGCGCTCATTGTTTGAATTGCTGCAATTATTGAAAAAATAAATACGAATAAACTCAATGCAATAAGTATAAAGAAACCAATAATTACAAAACATAGTGGAATAGAAATGATTCCAACAATCACTGCAAACAACAAAAGATTCAATGCTTCTTTTGCATTCTGTTTTACGAAGTCATCTTCCTTGCCTACTGTATTTATAAGAACTAAAGGAATAATCAAGCTGGCAAACGGAACAACGGATCCAATTAAAAATGACCAGTGCGCAAGAGAAGCGACGCTAGCATTCGCCTCATCATTTCCAGAATTAGATTGAGGTTCTTCTGGTACATGTATTTCTGCCATAAATTTGATCCTTTTATATTACGAGCAATTACTATCAGCTATCCAGTGTGCATTTCTTTTATGATCAGCAAAACTGGAACAAAAAATGATTTTCTTCGCAATTCCATTGCTACAATATACCTCTTATGAAAATTAACCGCACACTATTGCTCGTACTTATCTGGTTTGGAATCATCGAAGGCTTATCGACACTCTTTTTATTCTTCGTTGCCATGCCAATGAAGTATATGTACGACCAGCCCCTTGGAGTTCAAATCGCAGGCCCAATCCATGGATTTTTGTTTTTAGGCCTTGTCTTGCTTTTAGTCATTGGCAAATACAAGATACCACTGACGACCAAGACGTTTATCTGGGGACTTATCGGTTCCGTACTTCCATTGGGCCCGTTCATCGTAGATGTTACTTTGTACAAATTACTGAAGAAGTAACGCGCTACGGCCACATTTCATCAGTTGCTGGCGTTGCAAAAATTGACCAAGCAATTGCGGCAACAATACAAACATTGACAACAGCCAGTGAAACAACGGCTCGGTATTTCTTGTTTGCAAACGCAACATAACAAATAGCCGAAAGTGGAATACTCGCCATCGGCAAGAACCATGCACTCCGTTGCGCTGTATCACCTTGGTCGTATGCAAAACCGCAAAGAGTACAACCAACTATGGCAGTGCCATAAATTATTTGTACGCTCTTTGTTTCTCGCGGTCTAAGAAGTTGCAAAACGCACATGCTTGCTGCAACTGCTGACATCGCCCCTGCATAAAAAGCGAGTTTCGCAAAGCTAGATTGCAACGCTAAAATTGAAAGCCCTGCAAGAACAGCCCATGAAACAAGATACATATGCCACGCGGGGATTGTTACTCTTCGTAATCCTGTGCCAGCGAACAACACCATGACAAACACCAAGCAACGCATGTACCACTCCTGTTGGGACGGGAACTGCAGTATTAATCCAGCAACTAACCCAGCGATTAATGCTTGAAGGACTATTAAGTTGTCCCATTTTTTAAAGCAAGGATAGATGCAAGCAAGCAATGACACAGCAGTTACTGTAAACACAAGCCAATGCCAACGCTGCGTAGGTGGAAGCGTTGGCACTCCTTCTTGCAAAATAAAAGCGACAACACTTGAAATACCAACTGCAACAATCACGCCTAATGGCTGAAACCGTTTTAATGGCAACAGCCACCAACTCAGAATGACAATTGCCGAACCTATCCCAAGTGGAATGCCGACAAATTGAAGCACCTCTACAGGATTCATTACCTACCGGCTTCTAAAGCAACTATGATTTTTGTTTCATCCGCTAATGAGCCACTTTCAATACCGTACGGCATATCGTAATCTGTTCGCTTAATCGAAAATTCAGTTTCAAAACCAACTTTTTCACCCCGGCTGTTTTTCATTTGACCGGTTTTAGCCATCAATACCGTTATTGTTTTTGAAACACCGTGCATTGAGAACTCGCCAACGACTTCGTACTTTTCATCACCAATTTTTTTAGATGAAGTGCTCACAAATGTCATCACGGGGAATTCAACAACGTTAAAAAAGTCTGGGCTCTTCAAATGCGAGTCTAATCGCGAGTTATTAGTGTCAACACTCGCAATATCTATAGTTATATCAAACACGGGCATGCCCTCTACAAACTGAATAGTGCCTGCTATATCATTAAATCTTCCGTAAAACATACCTGCACCCATATGTTGCGTTCTGAAAATAGATGTTGAATGGGTCGAGTCTACCTCGAACGCAGCACTTGCAGTTGTCTCTGCTTCAGGTTCAGCTGAGAAGAGCGCCATTGAAAGGATAAATGGAAGCGTAACTAATTGTAATATGATCATTTGAATCTCCTGTTTGTTATTCGTTAATACGTACTATACAACGCATGTATATATTGAAACATGCAATAATTTTTGCTCTTACGTCTTTTTTATCTTCGGCTGCAATCGCAAAACCAAATATCGTCATTCTCTTTGCGGATGACGCAGGATATATGGATTTTGGATTCACCGGAACCAATGATTTTAAAACGCCACGAATTGACCAACTTGCAAGCGAAGGTGTCATTTGCACCCAAGCGTATGTAACCGCTTCTGTTTGCAGCCCTTCACGAGCAGGTTTACTCACAGGTCGATACCAACAAAGGTTTGGTCATGAAACTAACTTACGTGGAAAGGATGTTGGGCTACCGCTTTCAGAAACAACGATTGCTGATAGGTTAGGAAAACTTGGATACACCTCATGCGCTATTGGAAAATGGCATCTTGGCGGAAATCCAGAGCAACACCCCATGTCACGTGGTTTTCAGGAATTCCACGGCTTTCTTCTAGGTTCGAGAACGTATTTTTCTAAACCAAACAAGGAAAAAGTCACGCAACAATCTCTGATGCACGACCGAGCAATTGTTCCAGAAGACGACAATCGATACCTAACCGATTGGATGGCCGAAGAAGCAAATACATTTATCGAGAAACACACTGACGACCCCTTCTTTTTATATGTTGCATTTAATGCGGTTCATACTCCTATGCAAGCGCCCGAGGAACTGCTTCGAGAATTTCCTGAGATTGAACATCCTAAACGTAAAAAATTAGCAGGGATGACACTGTCCCTTGATATGGCAATAGGTTCGATCATGGACACATTGAAAGAACAAGGGCTAGATGAAAACACGATTGTATTTTTTCTCAATGACAACGGCGGCGCAACTACAAATGCATCCGACAATGGCGTCCTGCGTGGAATGAAAGGGTCGAAGTGGGAAGGCGGTATTCGAGTTCCATACGTTGTTCGTTGGACAAATCATATACAACCTGGCACGTTCAATAAACCAATCAGTTCCCTCGATATTGCAGCAACTGCGCTTGTCCAAGCAGGTGCCGAAAACGCAGAACTTACTTCACTCGATGGTATTAATCTTATGCCCTTCGTTTCTGGAAAAGACACCAGCGAACCGCACGATGTGCTGTATTGGCGAAGAGGTCCAGCAGGTGCAGTACGAGAAGGCGATTGGAAACTTATTGCTGTTGAAGAACAACCGCCGCTATTGTTCAACATTCGAGAAGATATAAGCGAAACCAAAAACCTTGCAGAAGTACACCCAGAGAAAGTTATATACTTAGAATCGCTGTACGAATCTTGGCAAAGCCAACTCGTGGAGCCCCTTTGGATTGCAGATAAAATTTGGAGAGACAGGCAAATTGCAAAACACAAAATGAATGTGATTGGCAGAGAAGCCGAGCGGAAAATTCCTTAACCGTCTTCTTTTAGTTCTTTTTTACAGCCGCATTTCAGCGCAACCATAATCAATGCGACGCTTATGAGCGAGCATGCGAGCATAACTGAAATTGGCAACAAGAATTTCCAAGAAGAAAGTTCAGAATAGTTCGTCGAGACCACAAGAGTGATAACTGTAACAATCAAACAAAAAGCTACAATGCCCATTATCCAGAAGATTTTTTTATCGTTGCATTTCGCCATAGTCGCTACCGTAGTTTTTTCTTTGCCATTTGTATTGCTACAACCGCTCCTGCTGCTCCCCCTGCTGCTCCGCCAATTGCGCCAACAGATTTCACGCCAAGTGATTTTGCTACTAGGACTGAAAGCAATGCTGAAACAACCGCAACACCAATAACTATGAACCACTTCATTAATATACCTCTACCATGAGGCGATGCGTTGGTTTAATGTACCTTCGCATCTGCTCTTTATCCCAATCAGTGTGTGAAACATCCTTCAGGTCTTCTTTAATCGTCATGTACGCTTCGGTTATTCCTTTTTCCGCAAACAACTGGTAAATGCCCCATTGCATTCCTACTAAACCGCACATGTACATAAGCCCGCGATCACTGGTAAGAATAGGGCCAAATGTATCGTCAAATTTCTGGTCAACTAGTTGACCAACATACAAACCACGAGAACCGTCCGCTTGTTTTTCGCGACTTACGGCTGTGTGGTAATGGAAGTTGTCGTGTTCCTCTGCAAGCTTTACAAACAAATCGTCGTAGAGCAAATCGGTCGTATACGGTGTACCCATGACAACATGCACTTGGCTTGTTGTTGGCCCATCTGGATTTTCAAACAGTTCTTTGCACATTGAACGAAAAGGGGCGATACCAGTTCCGGTAGCCATAAAAATATAATCATGTTTGTTGTGGTCTACAGGTAACAAGAAACGCTTGCCACTTGGGCCGGTAACTTGCACCTTGTCCCCAACTTGTAAGTCGCATACATAATTACTACATACACCCAAAAAGAGCTCATGCCGATCAGAATCATCCTCGTCTTTCTGAGGAGTAAACTCATCAATTACTCGCTTTGGTGTTGTGGCAATAATTTTGCCTTCCCCATCTTCCCCGCACGTAGGACTCGCAAGTGAATACAAGCGAACCTTGTGAGGCTTCCCATTCTCAGTTTCGCCTGGCGCAATAACACCAAACGATTGCCCCGCTCTACATGCGCCTTCTAGTGGAGTTCCGCTCACATCAATTTCAACATGGCGAACAAAACTTGCTGACTTTCGGCCGCCTCGAAGGCATGTTTCCGACTTCACCACAGTGCCAGTCACAGGCGCTTTCGGTGTTACAAGATTCATCTCTACTTCAGGGAAGACTGGCATTGGAACGGTACTGGAATCATCACTCATAATGAGAAGTATTCTATGCATTCAGAGCGAAGAATGGAGCCTTTGCGTATCATGCAATTATGAAGATTCGTATCTATATATATAGTATTATCATTGTCCTTCTTACAAGTTGCGGCTCAATGGGACCAAAATCGATTCGTGCTGGGCGAATGGAGTACAACTTAGCCCTTGGGCAAAGCGATTCTGAACAACTACTGTTGAATATTGTCAAAATGCGCTTCCTTGACCGCGCCGTCTTTTTGAACGTTACTTCGATGACTTCGAATCTGTCGTTTCAAAGTGAAATCTCTACGACGACGACTGGCATTTTTGACTCTGTTGCTTTTCCCACAAGCGCAAACCCATCTTTCACTTGGAAAGACAATCCCACCATCACGTACGAAGAACTGACTGGCGTTGAGTACGTCACGCAAATGCTCTCACCCATTCCGGTAGATACTATTGTTCTGTTGCTGCAAAGTTGGCCTGCTAGTATGGTGCTTCCTTTAGCGCTCAATGAAATCAATGATGTAAATAATGATTGGAATCCCATCAACCCAATTATTAGTTCAACAGCTAGTGTGCAACATAAAAAATTTAATGAGATAACTGAAGCAATTCAATTTCTGGATGCTCAACGAACCCTCGAATGGTCAGTTATACGCACAGATGCAGAAAACACCCATGCGATAGAAACTGCTATTCTTCTCAATAATCACCCGGGCGACAAAACTGAAAAGACAATTGCTTTATTGCTTTCTAGCCTTGGCCTTGCAAAGTCTAAAGAAGGCAACACTAAATTTTCTATCGAATACGGGCTTGAAGCAAAAGATGATAGTACTCTCGTACTTGGCACACGTTCGATGCAAGATATTTTAACATATGCATCGCTAGATATAGATATACCGCCTGAACTCGCCGATCGAGCCCTTATAAATACGCACGCAAAAGATGTAGAAGTGCAAGATAAATTACTCCACATCCGGACAAGTCCGTACAGACCAAGAAATGCTTCAGTGGCTGTTGAATACCATGGCGCTTGGTTTTATGTGCAAGCAGATGACTTGCAATCAAAAGCAACCTTCCTTCTTATACAAATGTTGATGGGTATGCAATCTGGCGCTTCAAGCTCTGGTGCACCTGTCCTTACCATTCCAATATCGAGTTAATACTATGAACATAGCACTTACAGGAGCATCGGGTTTCATCGGTTCAGCAGTTGCCAAACTTGCTGCAAAACACGGCCATGCCGTCAAAGCACTCGTCCGCGAAACGAGTAAACGCGAACACATTGAACAATACGTCGATGAATTTGTTGTTGGAAAGCACGACGACGAAAACGCAATTGCATTGTTACTAGATGGCACAGACGTCGTCATTCACGATAGTTTTGATTGGAGTCACCTGAAAGATGGCAACACGTTTGAACACTTGCAAAGCAACCTTCTAGGTTCAATCAATCTACTTGGCGCAAGCAAAGATCGTCACTTTATCTACATGAGCAGCATTGCGGTGCATCATCATATGCATGAAAACTGGAACGGCTCAATCGACAGCACGCACCCCACTAGGCCGGGCTCCTTGTATGGAGCATGCAAAGCTTCTATTGAAGCGCATATGTGGGCAGCAAATGCAAGTCGCAGCCAACGCGTCACTGCAATGCGTCCATGCGCCGTGTATGGAATTGACCCAATCTTCAAGCGCAGCATCGGCTACCCAATAGTTCGTGCAATGCAAGAAGGCAAAGCATTTACCAAACTAGGCGGAGGAAAATTCGTCCACGTTGAAGATGTTGCTAGCGCTACAATCGCAGCTATAGGGAATGAATCTGCCTCACCCTCCGTGTACAACCTTGTTGATTGTTACGCTCGTTGGGCTGACTGGGCTGCAATTGCCTCGAAAGAACTGGGAATAGAATCAGATGTTGACTTTTCAAGTCCTGAGCAACCCAAAAATAGTTTCGACATTTCTACTGTTGAAAATGAATTAGGCGTTTCGATGAATCGCGGGATTGACGGCATTCGTACACAAATACAGGACATCCTTCATGCCTCAGAATAAAACAATCGTCGCGCTTGTCTCTATGTTCTTTGGCGCAAAACTCAAAGGACTTTGCGAACAAGCTGGGTACGAGTACAAAGGAGCGATAGGTCCCGCTGGAACATTGAAGCGTATTATTGAATTCTCCCCAGCAATCGTCCTTCTTGATTTAGGCAAAGAAGATATTGATGTTCCAGCAACTGTCGCTTCAATTAAAAATGCAACAAAAGCCCCAATTATCGCATTTTGTGGACACGTAGCTACCAAAGAGTTACAGGAAGCCCGTGATTGCGGATGCGATGTTGTTACTACAAACGGAGCAATAACCGGCTCGTTCGAAACTTTAATTCAACAAGCACTTACTTCGTAAGAGTTGCAATTCCCCACTCTGCTAGCACGCCACCAGTACCAGTAATAATCATCTGAATTGAAATGCAAATTAAGATGAAGCCCATGATTTTGGTAATTGCCGTCATGCCTGTTTCACCAAGAATTTTAGCGACCACACTTGACTCTCTAAAGCAGATCCAGATTACAACACATGCAGCTGCAATCGCTGCAGTGATAGCAGCGTAATCGACCATTTCCATGTTGGCTTTATTCGCAACGGACAACACAACTGCCAACCCACCTGGCCCAGCAACCATGGGCATTGCAAGCGGGCAAAAAGAAACATCTTCCATTTGCACTACTTCTTCATGTTCTTCTTGAGATGCAACATGGGCTTTCTTCCCGGCCATCAGTCCAAAGCCAATTTTGGCAATGATGATTCCACCACCAATTTGAATGCCATCGATGGTAATACCGAAAAACTCGAGAATATACTTTCCGCCGACGAAAAATACAAAAAGGAGCGCAAAAGAATACAACGCAGCTCTGAATGCTTGCTGTTTCTTGAACTTTTCAGAGTCACCCTTTGTTATGGATACAAATACGCCTAGATTCCCTAGAGGGTTCGTAATAACAAATAGTGCCGCGAAAACTACTCCGAATTCTTGTATTGGTGACATGCGTACATGGTATACAATTCCCTATTCATGCAACAGAATAATTCTAGCAAATTCCGCTTTAACCGTTTTAAAAAACAGTTGAAAGCATCAGTCAAAACCGGTGATGTCACATCGATCAGTTCTGGACGAACGACTTCCGAACGTACGCGTTCTTTTAGAGAATTGCTCACGCAGTTTTTTTCCATCATCGGAAAACAACGCAAAGATATATTCTCAGCGCTTGCCTTACTCACTATTGGTTCACTCGTAGGACTTATCCCGCCAGCAGCGACGAAAATCGTCTTCGATAATATTCTAGGTGACCAACTATTGCCCGCTGCTGTTACAGATAGATTCCCCTCACTCGAAAATAAGATGACTCTGCTTGGAGCAATCGCAATTGGGACTGTCTTGCTTGCATTGATCTCACTTGCATTTAGTGTACGTAGTCGCTGGATAGCAACTAAATCTACTAAACGTATTCAAGTTGACTTGCGTAGAAGAGCATTTATGCATGCATCTTCACTGCCACTGCATCGGGTGCATCAACTTCGTTCTGGTGGCGCGGCATCCCTTGTCCGAGAAGACGCAGGCGCAATAGGCGAGTTAGTCTTTGGGCTTTGTTACAACCCATGGAAAGCGATTATTCAATTACTTGGAATCCTCGCCATTCTTCTTTTTGTTGACTGGCGACTGCTTCTGTTTTCAATTGTACTTTTTCCAATTGTGTTTTTAACCCACCGAACCTGGATTAGTAGAATCCGCCCACTTTGGAGAAGCATCCGAGGCACCCGCCAACATTGCGATGCAATGGTAACTGAATCATTCGCTGGCGCTAGAGTTGTTCGCAGTTTCTCTCGCCAGCGTACTGAGGCATCGAATTGGATTCGCTCAAACCACTTGCTGGTTCGGAAAGAATTACTTGCTTGGTGGCTTTCGCGAGGTATAGATATCGCTTGGTCAATTCTCATACCTCTCGCGACAGCAGCATTGCTATGGTTTGGTGGCTGGCAAGTCTTGCATGATAGAGAACTGATAGCAACAGGCGAGTTAACGGCAGCTGAAGCTATTACTGCAGGTGATTTGGTCATGTTCCTTGCCTATCTTGCAATGCTCATGGGGCCACTTGCAACACTTGCAGAAAGTGCAACACAGTTACAAAACTCATTGGCTGCCCTTGATCGGGTTCTTGATTTATTCAAAGAGCAAACGGAACAAGAAGAACACAAAGGCGGAAACTTCGTAAGCAACACAACTTCAGAAGGTGCAATATCTTTTGAACATGTCTCATTCGTCTACCCTGGAAGTAATGAGGAAGTCATCACTGATATTTCTTTTGAAGCACCAGCAGGAAAAACTATCGCTTTGGTTGGGCCTAGTGGTTCGGGCAAAACAACACTCTGTAATTTGGTCGCTGCGTTTTACAACTGCAGCGAGGGCAATATTTTAATAGACGGCACCAAATTGCAGGATATAAATATAGATTCCTATAGAACGCTTCTAGGTATTGTGGAACAAGATATCTTCTTGTTTGAAGGCACAATAGCAAGTAACATATCGTATGGAAGGCGCGGCGCAAACGCAGAAGAAATTCAACTTGCTGCGAAACATGCTGCTGCGCACGATTTTATCTCTGGATTCACAAACGGATACGAAACGGAAATTGGCGAACGAGGCGTAAAGTTAAGCGGCGGGCAACGCCAACGCATTGCAATTGCTCGCGCACTCTTGGCGGACCCGAAAATTCTAATTTTAGACGAAGCTACCAGCAATTTAGATACGGAATCCGAACGGCTCATTCAACAAAGTTTGTCAAAACTGCTAGAAAACAGGACTAGTTTCGTTATTGCACACCGCTTAAGTACCATTCGTGATGCCGACACAATTCTTGTTCTTGATAACGGTAAAATTATCGAATCTGGAACGCACGATGAACTCATGGAACGAAGCGAACGCTATCACGATATGGTGTTGTTACAAACACACCCACAATCTTAATTCCAAACAATTAATCAGCGCTGTACTGCGCTGAACCAAATCCAAGAATTGGCCAAAATACAAACGGCAAGCAAACAAGACCTATAGTCGTGCCAATGCCGCGCCCAAAACGTTTTGAAATCTCATGCACTACAATTAATAAAACAATGAAGTTGACAATTGGCACTAGGCATAAAAGTACCCACCAAAGCGGTTTTTTTGCAATCAGCATTGCAATAAAAATTTGTACTATTGGAATACATGCCAAAATTCCGACCTGCCCTGCTTTACTCGCTGTTTTCCACATGCCTGCCAAGCAAATGATCTGAAGTGCTGCGCCGAGGATTATTAAGAAGAGAAACAATCCAGCTATTGCTCCCCCTGCGGCACCTGATAATGCGTCGTTATATGTTGTTGTATCTGTATTAGTAGTGAGTAGAGCAAGTATCATGATGTAGTTTCCTATGGGTCTTCTTTCGCAACTTTTAAACGCATGAATTACACAGTTGCGTAATTTTTTATTGATTTTATATATTAGCAATAATTTTGATATTTATCAAAATAATGTTTTTTTTGTGTGATTTTTTTCCAATCACCGGGCAAGGCCTGCTTAACTGTTTTTATAAAAGCAGGAATGCTCTAATTTATCTTCTTTCTGTCATCCTGCAGAATAATACAACAGTACAAAACTGCTTGTATTACGTTAGAATACGGTTCTCTACCCACCTGGAGCACGAATTATGATTATTGGCGTACCGAAAGAAATACATACCGGCGAACGAAGAGTCGCCATAGTCCCAAGTGGCGTGACGGCGCTTCGCGAAATGGGCTTCGATGTACTTGTCGAATCTTGTGCTGGAGATAACGCAGATTACGCAAACGCTAAGTACGAAGAAGTTGGGGCAAAAATAGCTAAAGACGCAAATGAAGTTTGGTCAAATTGCGATCTTATTGTAAAAGTACGTGAACCAATGGAAAGTGAAATCGACAAAATGAACGTCGACTCCACTCTCATCTCTTTTTTCTGGCCTGCAAAAAACGAGTCTCTACTTAAAAAAATAACGACTAAACATGCAACTGTCCTTGCAATGGACTGCATTCCTCGAATATCACGTGCGCAAAAAATGGACGCACTTAGTTCGATGGCTAATATTGCTGGGTATCGTGCTGTCATTGAAGCGGCTAACGAATTCCCCCACTTCTTTACTGGTCAAATTACAGCCGCTGGAAAGATAAATCCTGCGAAAGTATTAATTATAGGTGGAGGCGTCGCTGGCCTTGCTGCACTAGGCGCCGCAAAAAGCCTTGGCGCAATTGTTCGTGCATTTGATACACGCTTAGCTGTGCGAGAGCAAGTAGAAAGTTTAGGCGGAGAATTCCTTGAACTTGATTTCCCCGATGAAGATGGCGAAGGTGGCGGCGGATACGCTAAAACTATGAGCGATGAATTCATCCAAGCAGAGATGAAATTGTTTGCTGAACAAGCAATCGAAGTCGACATCATTATTACGACTGCTCTTATTCCTGGAAAAGAGGCACCGAAGTTAATTACTGCGGGCATGGTTGAAAGCATGCGAGAAGGTTCTGTCATTGTTGACCTTGCAGCCGAGCAAGGGGGCAACTGTGCGCTGACTAAACCAAATGAGAAGGTAGTCCACCAAGGCGTCACTATTCTTGGATACACTGATTTGCCAAGCAGAATGGCTGCACTTTCGAGCCGTTTGTACTGCGCAGGAATCGTTCATCTTATCGATGAAATGGGCGGCAATGACGAGTACAACATTGACCATGAAAACGAAGTCATTCGCGGCGCGCTCGTCACGCAAGACGGAACTATCACATGGCCACCTCCAAAACCAAAAAACCCTGGACCTAAATATTCAGCCGATTCTGGCAAGCGCCCTGAAAAAGAATCAGCCCCTGTTGCAGATTTAAAAGAAAACGAAAAACCCTGCCCATTCCTCAAAATAAGCAAAATCGTCGTCATGCTCGCTGTTGCAGTTGGCATTTACATCGCAGGTAGTAGTCTGCCTGAACAAGATGAGTTTGTGCAACGATTTATCGACCAACTTACTGTGTTCGTTCTTGCTTGCTTCGTAGGGTGGCAAGTCATATGGAATGTCAAACCCGCGTTACATACACCGTTGATGAGTGTGACGAATGCCATTTCTGGCATCATCATCATTGGTGGTATCCTTCAAATTTCCCGTCCTGAAATCGACGCAAGCGTAATCTTAGGTGCCGTCGCAATTCTATTAGCTGCCATCAATGTTGTTGGCGGATTCCTTGTAACCAACCGCATGCTTGCGATGTTTAGGCAGTAATCCATGTCAGATAATGTAGTCATCATTTGTTATATCATCGCTGCCATCCTCTTTATTCTGAGTTTGGGCGGACTGTCCAATCAGGAAAGCGCACGGCGCGGTAACTGGTTTGGAATTATTGGCATGCTCCTTGCACTAGTTGCAGTTACAGCAAGTAAAGAAGTAACCGCGTACGGACTTCTTGCGATTTCGATTTTTCCAGCAGTTGTTATTGGGGGATTCCTTGCAGCAAGAGTGAAGATGACCGAAATGCCTGAACTCGTTGCTATTTTGCATAGTTTTGTAGGTGCAGCAGCTGTTCTTGTAGGATTAAGTTTACAACAAGATTCGACAGCAGTGCACCACGCAGGAATAGCAGGAACCATTCACAACATCGAAATCTTTGTTGGCGTTTGCATTGGTGCCATTACCTTTACTGGATCAATTGTTGCTTTTGCAAAACTTCGCGGTAGCATTTCTGGCTCACCGCTTTTACTGCCTGCAAGACATCTCCTAAACCTTGTTATTGTTGGAGCAACAATTTGGCTAGGGATGGAGTTTGTTTCTCATGGTGTTATAGAAAATCCATTAGTCTCACTTCTTATAGCCATGGTACTTACAGGGATTCTTGGAATTCATCTAGTCATGGCAATCGGCGGCGCTGACATGCCCGTCGTTGTTTCTATGCTGAACAGTTATTCAGGTTGGGCAGCAGCTGCAGCGGGCTTCATGCTCGGAAATAACTTACTCATCATAGTCGGAGCACTCGTTGGTTCAAGCGGTTTAATCCTCAGTTTGTTTATGTGCCGAGGCATGAACCGCTCACTTATCAGTGTTATCCTTGGCGGTTTCGGCACTGGGGATGGCGGAGGTGGCGGCGCAGTACAAACACCAGAGGGCGACATTACTGCAATCGAAGCAGGCGCAACTGCGCAATTGTTGAACGAAGCTAAAAGCGTCATCATCGTGCCGGGCTACGGTATGGCTGTTGCCCAAGCGCAACATACCATTGCAACTATTACAAAAAAGTTACGCGCAAACGGTACAAAAGTATTGTTTGCAATTCACCCAGTTGCTGGCAGACTTCCTGGCCACATGAACGTTTTACTTGCTGAAGCAAATATCCCCTATGACATTGTTCTTGAGTTAGATGAAATTAACGATGACTTCGCTTCAACAGACGTTGTCCTAGTCATTGGCGCTAACGACATTGTGAACCCAAGTGCACTCGATGATCCAAACAGTCCAATTGCGGGCATGCCCGTTCTTGAAGTGTGGAATGCGAAGGATGTCATCGTCATGAAGCGTTCTATGGGAACAGGTTACGCAGGTGTGCAAAACCCACTATTCTTCAACGACAATACATCCATGCTCTTCGGTGATGCTGGAGAAAATGTCGACGCAATTCTTGCAGACATGTAAAACCACGGGTATCCTTTCCTATATGAAAATATTCGTTGCAACAATTTTGCTACTGTGCTCTATCGTGCAAGGCCAACAAACTCCCTTGCGCCTAGAGTTCGGTGTGTACCCATCTGACAGGGCAGCAATTATGTATCGAAAGTTCTCACCTGTGTTAGATGCAATACGCGTACCGATAGAAAATATCCTTCAGCGTGAAGTCGATATTCATATGACGATTTTCCAAGATTACGATTCCGGCATAAAAGCACTTGCCAATGGCGATGTCGACTTTGTACGCTTCGGCCCATCTTCATTCATCCTTGCAGAACAATTGAATCCAGAAGTGCAAATCCTTGCCATGGAGCTACGAAAGGGTTTAAAACGGTTTAATGGTGTAATCATTGCTCGCAAAGATTCAGGAATTAAAACCGTACAAGATTTACATGGAAGATCATTTGCTTTCGGTGATCCAAATTCCACAATCGGCACTTTTCTTGCGCAAGCGATGCTCGTTGAACATGGTATTCAAGAAGCAGAATTAGCGAGCCATGAGTATCTTGGTCGACATGACAAGGTTGCGAAAGCGATTATCACGGGAACGCACGATGCGGGTGCTTTAAAATCCTCGACGTACAAAACGCTCTGCAATCCAAAAGACATCATTATTGTAAAAGCGTTTTCAAATGTCACCAAGCCTTGGGTAGCCAGAAGCGAGCTTTCTAAAGAAATCTGCGCTGCAATTACTGCTTCCTTACTCGCACTTGAAAGCGAAGAAGCACTTAGAGAACTTGGCTGTTCTGGTTTTGCAGAAGCTTCGCCCGACGAGTACGACCTTGTACGAGTAGGCATGGAAAAAGCTATTTCGTTTTACCCTATACCGGAAGAAGAACCTGAAAATTAACGTTTGATTGCTTTTGTAATCGTGCACACACCGAACGTTAGCGATTTTTGTTCAATGTCTGCAAAGCCTGCTTGCGATATTTGATTCGCTAGCTCTGCTGGCTCTGTAAACGTTTCTACGCTTTTGGGTAGATATTTATACGCTCCACTTTGGTCACGCGAAATACACGTCGCGGTAATTGGCATAATTCGTTTGGTGTACACACCATTGAAAAATGAGACAACTGGATTTTTAGGTTTTGAAAACTCCAACACAATCAAGCGTCCGCCTGGGCGCAATATTCGAAAAAATTCTGCAAATGCACGTTCTGGCTTCTGCACATTCCGAATTCCGAACGCAATCGAGACAATATTGGCACTTTTGTCTGGTAACTCAAGGTCCATCGCATCACCTTGCACATATGGAATTGTAAGCCCCTCTTTGGTTGCTTTGACTACCGCTACATCGAGCATCGCTTGCGTAAAATCAACCCCTAAAACACTGCTAGCGCCAGCTTTAGAGAATGCCATCGCCAAATCGCCTGTGCCACAAGCCACATCAACAACGTCATCTGAAGTGATCATAGAGGCCATTTTGACTGCTTGTTTACGCCATGCTTGGTCTCTCCACATGGAATGAACTCGGTTATTCAGATCATAACTTTCAGCAATCGAGGTGAACATCTCTTCGACTTTACGAGCCTTATCCTTCAGGTTGTGTGGGTTAGAAGAAAGCTCTTGCTCGCTCCAACCTGCCACACATTCGGGCAATTTATCTGAAGGTTTCATTGCTCCATGATACCTTCAATGCGTCTGCAAGAGGTGTATCGGTGTTACAATAGCAAAGCATTGGAGAACGTATGATTATTGACTGCCACACAAGGTTATGGTCTGACACTAGACAACTAGGCGATGCAACTGCAAAGAAATTAGCAGGCGGGCCACCCAAGCATTGGGCTGAACCATGCGGGGACGCTGCTGCACACGGCAGAGCAATGTCTTGC
>Ga0115000_10002097_pt1 | contig 17460 bp, 16 predicted proteins | sample ArcticOcean_MG_C_6_FD_89690 | JGI IMG/M metagenome (GOLD analysis project Ga0115000, IMG submission 89690) | Marine microbial communities from western Arctic Ocean - ArcticOcean_MG_CB8_128 | ecosystem: Environmental > Aquatic > Marine > Oceanic | place: Arctic Ocean: Canada Basin | collected...
CTTCACCGGATTCTTCACCGGATTCTTCACCGGATTCTTCACCGGATTCTTCACCGGATTCTTCACCGGATTCTTCACCGGATTCTTCACCGGATTCTTCACCTTTATCAGGGTCGCTCATTTGTTCATCTTCAATTTTTTTGATCAACTCCTTTGCAAGGTCGAAAACCTCCTCTTCCGTTTCAGCAGAAAAACAACGGTCATAAAAGGCTTTTTCATCAGAACTTAAAGGGACATCGATATGCATCCCAATCTTGGCAAAGAGATTGAGCCTATCGATAAACAGGCGTTTATCGATAGGCTTTTCATCCAATTTGAAGATGCCCGACTCAAGAAGCGCAAGACGACCGGCATAAAATACCCGAATTAAACCCGGAAACATCTCCTGAATTAATCTCTCAATTCTAATATCCTCGACGATGTTGAAGGCATCGAAGTATTTCGCGCCAATTTCAGCGTTCCACCGTTCGATTATATCCGTAGATGTATGGTGGGCATGAGAAACCTCATGACCAATCATATAATCAAGGAGATCTTCGTTCTCAAAATCCCACTGAGGAAGTCCGAGAACGCGGGACTTGGTATCGAAATAAGCGGTCTGGCAATTGCCTAGCCGCACGGAGATGTTTTCTTTGGCGAGGAGTCGCGCCAGTTGGGTTTTTGAATTCTTAATCATCACGACATGATCATGACAGAATCCGCACATCCGTCAACACCAAAAGCGACTTTTCTGGTGTTTTTTTTACGTTTCAGTCGAACCTGTTGCCCATCAACAGCTTACGCACATCTGACTAAAGTTATTAGGCTTTCTGAACTCAATTTTTCTCTCAAACTCGCCCTCCAGCACATCAGTCTTATGCGTTATCACGACTACCCGAGTATCCTCATCCAGTGTTCTGAGGATCTTTTGGAGACTCTCTGCACCCTCAACATCCAAGGAAGAGTCGAAGACCTCATCAAGGACCAGCAGGTTGGTGTTTACGCTGTTTCTCATTCTGGCCACCTCCCTCCATGCAAAGAGTAAGGCGAGGTCGATGCGGGCTTTCTCCCCCTCACTGAATGAGGGGTATGTAAACTTGTCACGGTGCCGCGAACGAAGGGTCTCGTTGAGCGCATCATCTAAATGAAATGCCACAAAGAGGTCAAAAACATCGAGATATGTGTTGATGAGGCGATTCATCACCGGGAGATATTGGCGAATCACCTTAGTCTTGATCCCGGTGTCTTTTAGCATTTCAGATATCGCCTCATTGTAGGTCCGGTCCTCCACGGTCTTGCTGCGCTTACGGGTGAGTTCATCCGCATCATTTACCATTATCGCAAGTTCAGCTTCCCCTTTACTAAAGTCCCCCTTCTGAGAGATCTGAAGTTTTTCTGAAAGTTTTGCAATTTGCTTTTCAATTCCCTGACGCCTAAGATCGAAAATATCGCCCTGCCGTTTCTGATCTATCAGCTCGCCCCATGAAGCCTCCACAATCTGCATCTGCTCCTTGTTTTTGCTCAACATGTCGTTGGCGAAATCGAGAGCGCCCTTCAGTTTATCTGCGGACACCTGAAGTTCCTGAAATCGCCTCTTTTTGAATTCCTCATCAATCTTTTGTTCACATGTCGGACATGCAGACTCGTCTTGGTATATTTTACCCTGCTTTGCCAGCTCGCTAAGTTTGTGGCTCGCCTCCAGTTTAGCCGTGGTAAGCATCGTCGCATCATCCCGAAGCTTCTTAAATTCCTTGGAGACTCTCTCGCGGTTAGCGTCATGATCCTCCAACAGTTTCAATGAGGCATCATTAAATTTCTTGGACTCCGCGCCCAGCTCATCGATCTCAACCCGAGTCTCTGCGATTTTCTGGCCATCGAGTTCACGGAGTTGCTTGATGTGCCTCGTCTGGAGGGTGATCCGATCCTTGAGTGATACAAGGGAGGAGTCGATGTCCCGAATACCATCACGCAATTTGATCTGATGCTCTTTAACAAGAGCGCTCATCTTCGCGAAGACCCTGATATCCAAAAGGTCTTCGATCACTTCTCTTCTAGCAGCCGCCGCCAACTGCATGAATGGAATGAAGTTGCTTGACCCCAGAACCACCACCTGCCGAAACGACTTGTGGTTCAGCTTCAGGATGTTGGTTTCCAGCATCTTCTGATAGTCCCGACTATGAGACTCCTGATTCAGGAGATTCCCATTCAACCGGATTTCAAAAAGGTTGGGGTTGATCCCACGCCGAATATTGTATACCGAATTTTCAATTGAAAATTCGATTTCAACTACACAGTCTTTTTGATTGATGGTATTCGGGATCTGGGATTTGGTAATGTTCCGGTGGGGCTTCCCGAAGAGCGCGAAGCTCATTGCATCCAACATCGTAGATTTGCCAGAACCATTACTGCCAACCACAAGAGTTGTCCGGGCGGATGCCAGATCGATCCTTGTTGGAGTATCTCCGGTCGAAAGGAAGTTGCGAAATTCGATGTGCTTAAACTTAATCATTATGCGGCATCAAGGTTCTGTGCCTCTGAAAGCACAGTTTGCATTTCAGCCTTGAGCCTCTCCGCATCGAGATCCGTTTTAATTGCATCCACATAGGAGTTGATGAGTGCGGAAGTGTCATCGAGTGATGAGATATCATCATCCGATACGGAATCACCCGCAAAGTCTTCAAAGCTCTCCACGATTTTAAATTCAAATGGCTCATGCGACTGCACCATATTTATGAATTTCTCAAACTCTTCAGGGTCATTCTTGCTGGACACAATGACCCTGACAAAGCCCCCCCGAATCGCTGGAGTGACCTCACAGACCGCTGGGATGTCGTCGCTAGCATCGTTGTATCCCATCTTGAAAAAGAGTCTGTGAGGGTTTTGCACTTTGATGACATCGCGGGTCTGTGTGTCCAAGACATGGAACCCCTTTCGATCATTAACATCACTCCATGTCAACTCGTATTGTGTCCCCAGATACTTCACATTGTCACGCTCACTTGGGGTGTGGTAGTGACCGCTCAAGACCATCTCATACCGCGAAAAAAGCGTATGGCTCATCCCATGGCTTTTGATGTCAGCATTCCCGAGGTATCGAAACCCCGCCAGCTCAAGATGCCCCATCAGGATTGGAGCGGCGGCAGACTGGATGAATTTCATGGATTCCTCATGATTGTCTTGAGTGATCCACGGGAGAAGGGCAACATCCAACCCATCCAAATTCAGAATGGTGGGCTTCATGTAGATATTGATATTGTCGTGTAGTGCCAACAGTTCTGTCAGGGAGCAGACATCATTGGTGTTCTTAAAGTAGATATCATGATTACCCGGAATCATGTGCATGGTGATGCCGTGTAGATGAAGCTGGTCTAGGAACATCTCTCGGCACCTTTTCATGACTTTGATGTTTACTTGCTTGCGGTTATCAAAGAAATCGCCGATGTGAAGGATCGTTTTTATGCAGTTCTCCTCGCAATACGGGAAGAATTCCCCCATGAAAAACTTCTCCATGTAATCGAGGAACACATCGCTCCCATTCTTTACACCGAAATGGGTGTCATTCAGAATGGCGACCTTCATACCAGATGCTCTTCTCCGATGCCTTGATACACCTCGATTAATAGCAGCAGTGCTGCCTCAACCTTGGATTTGTATTTCGGATTATTGGAGATAAACTCATGTTCCACCAAATGGGTGGACACCGTGTCTATGATGACCGAGGTGCGGTCAAGGGCTTCGTGCCGAAGGTAATCGCTGATAGTCGAGGCCAAGCGTTTTTCCATTGAAGATGTTAAAATTTCCATTAGATATGTTTTTTTGTCAAGTTCTTTATACGTCTTTTATGAGGCAGCACATCAGAATAGTCAAGGTTTCTTTTTGCATAATTCAACCCTCAACTGCGCGGTAAAGACTGTTTTCATGTGCATCGTCGTTCTTCGGTTTCTTTTTGCGCCTTTTGTTAATCTCCTTGAGTTTGTTGTCCCTCTGGCGAACTTTGCTGGTGTGAATGCGGACTCTTTCGATAATCGAGTCTCCTTGATTCCCCGCGCTAAAATCTCCAAATGCTTCAATTCCAGCATGTTGAATGTACAAATCCTTGATGTCCTGAAATTTCTCCTCCTTGGCAATCCGGCGAAGAAACGCATAGTATGCAATTTGAGTGAAATACCCAAAGGCATTCGGGTTCCCGGTGCGGGTAGCTGCGTTGACATTGTAGTTTTTCACCACTTTGATACAGTTCTGGACTGCATCCATGACCATGTCTTCCCGGAAGGAATACCCTGCGAAGTTGGGTTTGTGGCTCAGACCCTCACCAATCTTGAAAAAACATGTGGCAATATAGTCTGTGAGCGGGGGAGGGGTTTCTGGTACCGCCATGGCAGCGGACACACGGTTCACATGCTCGACCACTGCATTGGAGAATTCCGCATTGTTGACGTAGTGTGTGGATTCAGAGTTTTTCATTTTGCCTAGAATACCACATTTTTTGTTTAAACTCAACTCTTATCACTGCAACACACCCCTCTGAGGGGGTTGACACGACTTGACATTTCGTGTATCATTACTTTACGTTCAGAGACAAGAGGACATAAGGTTAATTGAGACCACCAGAAGAGGACCCATGAGACCCATGAGACCAGAAGAGGACACAGGATGCCAAGAAGGAACACAAGAAACCCAAGATGAAGTCAAGCCCGCAGGGCTTTACCAAAGGTGATAAAGTGTCCCAAGGAGAGTGGGAAAGAAGTCACTGATGGTCATGGGTGAGTCTGAAAAACTCAGTTTCTACTGAGTTCCCAAGAGTCATCATCGTCATCATCATCATCTGTGGTGTGTGCCGATTTCATGGGGCTTTCGGGAAAGGTGTGGAGAGTAAGCAGTGCCGCGAAGTATTTCTCTTTAAGAGACTTTGACGCCGCACTTCGTGTCATTGTGCTGTGTTCATTGAGGACAATTTCCGCATCGACATTTTCTAGGACATATGGACAAAGGCATGATTTTCGGCCTATTTCTCGAAATTCAAGCACCCCATACATCGTGACGAGACCTTGGGCATGGTCGCAAGCAATCTCCTCACCGATCACTTTGGAGCCATCCACCAAGGTGTAAACGCAGATATTGAGACCATCCAGAGCATCCATAGCATCATACAATTCATCATTCATGATATTATTTAGTCTGCTCTAGGGCATCTTCTTCTGGTCAGTCTTTCAGGGGAACCTCTAAAATCTTGAAGTCGAATTCCTGAGATTCGTAGATTTTCACTCGCTCAATTGCATGATTCTTGGTGTAGTTCACCCGGCGTTTCCACCCCAGATCATCAGAAATATCGTAAACCGTAGTGGGTTTACCGTCTTCAGGTCGTCTGAGGCCGCGCCCAATGGACTGGAGGACCCGGATCTGGCTCTTTGTCGGCGCAGCAAAGATGATATTATGGAGGTTTTTGATGTTGATGCCTGTGGAAAATGTCCCCATAGAAGCAACAATGATCGCATTGTGGTCCTTCTCTGTCAGCTCTCGGACCAGCTCCCTCTGGTCAGCGGAGACTGCCCCGGAGACAAAATACACCTCTCGGTCCTCATCACTGGCAGCAGCCTTTATCGCTTCATAAAGTGGCTTGCCGTGTTTTTCCACAAGGTTGTAAAGGACCAGAGTGTTTCCCTTCTGGGACAATGCCACATTGCGAGTGAATGCGAGTCGCCTCTGGTTTGTGACAATAAAATCGATTTCCTCTTGATACGTTTTCTTCCCAAAACTCTTTCGAACTGCGGGGGAGTATTTCAAAACCAGACATTGTATGGACAGGTCTGCCAGTGTTTTGTTTTCAATGAGTTCCTTTGTTGAAGTGACATTCAGTGCATCCCCAAAATGACCAGTCAATACCAATTCATGCACCTTTGTCCCATCAAGGGTGCCAGTGGTCCCGATGCGATATGAAGCGTTTTCAAGCCTCTCCATGATGGTGTTCAGGGACTTGGCCTTGAAAGTGTGAGCCTCATCTCCGATTACCATCCCGAATTGTGAAAACCAATCGGCAGGGCAGCGAATTGCAGATTGCCAAGTGGTGATCACGACCCGGCTTTTGAAATTCACACGCTCCTTCCCGCTGTAGATTCGATGGACATGATCATCCACTGGGAACCCATTTCCCTTGGAATAGTCCTTGAAGTCTTTGTGGAGCTGCTCGACCAATGAGGTTGTGGGGACGATGATCAGAACCTTCTTTGAGTGGTTGTCAAAGTAGTATCGCATCAACATGTAGATGATCAGGGATTTCCCAGAGCCGGTTGGAGAGACCAATATTGCCCTCTGATTGCGCAATGCATGATGCCACCCAGTCAACTGGTAGTCCCGAATCGGGAAGGGAATCTTCAGTTTACGAATGAATTCAGCCAGAACCGTGTCATTCGGCGGAACGGGAAAAATACCATCACCCGCCTTGATTTTGTATCCACGGGACCCTGCGAATCGCTGGAGATTCTTTACCAGACCGTGAGGCAGTGTCTGGTTTCTGGAATTGAAAAGGCGTATCTTGCCGTCCCAGAACTTATTCCGAAACGCGGGCATGAACTTGTAGCCGGGAACAAAAAAAGTGTAGTGGTCAGATATCTCCATGAGGACCCCTTGGTCCTCGCAATCAAGTGTCACTAAAGCCTCGTTCCTCTTGATTACCGTGATCATCCTAATCACCTGAGACAAATTTCCGCCATTCGATCACATTTTTGATGTTCGTCGGTCTCCACTTGATATTGTCCATGATGTCCACTAGCGTATCGATGATGACCGTCTGATATTCAATCAGCGCACTGATCTTTGAGAGATCTGCATCAGTGCGATAAAACAGGGCCATATTCTCCTTCAACTTGGGTTTCGCCGCACCACCAAATGGGTCATATTTCCAGCCCAGCGCATCTATTTGATCTTTGGTCATCCGACCGTTGAACCACTCCCACTTCGATTTTTTCAATGCATCAAAGTCAAGTTGAATTTTTTTCAATTTCAACTTTGCAATACTGAGCATGGAGAGGTATTTCGCATGAAGTTTAGCCGAGTCAATCGACGCCCGGTCCAGATTTAGCGCATCAATTTGGGATTCCTTTTCCCACATTTCAAGAATTTCATTCAGGGTCATATACGTGTATGTATCCTCAGAGAATCGCAAACCGGTCATACCGGAAGGACACATCCGCCTGAAGATATTCGACATCCTGCGCCTGTGTGGAAAATTCCACCCCAGAAAGCGAGGTTGGAAACGCATTGATGAATTGGATCTGCTTGTTGATGTTGTTGTGGCTAGTGAGCACAGTGAGTATCATATCGGAAGTCGTGACACCACTCCCGCCCACATTGCTCTGAACCCAGTCATAAATCTCGATGTAGTTCTTCATGTCCTCATCGATCATGAAGCGGCAGCTCATCGCGCCATATTCAGCCCGGTCGCCCGGAACGTATCCAACATTTCCTCGGTATGAAGTCGGAACCTCCCCGATTGTGAGATCCGGTATGGTGAAGGTTGTCAGAAAATATTCAAGGTTGGCATACTTGGTTTTATCAAGCAATAGCCGAAACCCAGTTGGTGACAAGAGGTTGAAATTTGAAGTGAGTGTTGTATCTCGCGCCATATTGGTATTTATACCAACTGGGAATTATTTCAAAAAAAGATCGTTTTGGGTGTTGACCGAATTCAATTTTCTGCCATACTAACACCGTCATGAGAAACGAAACACCAAACCCCCCCAATCACCCTGACACCGTTTTCTTCCGCTTTGTGGGAGATTCCCCATCACTAACTTGTGTTCGCGACTGGTTTGTCGTTGAAGTCTTATGGGAAGAGTTCCAAGAGTGTAAAAGCTTTCCCTTCAAGCGGCACATTTCGGGTTGCGTCTGTGAGTCTCGCAATTTCTGCGCTCCCGCTGGGCACACTTCGAATAGCTGGATAAACCCGTTTTTAGACTTCCAAGAATTCGGAAGCTCTAGCTTTGTTAGAATCACTCCTGAAATGCTCGCCACCCTGAAAACGCGGGGGAGGAAATGATCTTAGGACCGGATGGAACCAATGGGCAGGGGTGGTCCCCGTATGGCGACACTCCTGTGGAGATCGCTCGCAGCAGGAAGGCCAAGAGGTTCAAATCTGGTATCGGGAGGGTGCTCCACTTCCAACCGGATCGAACGGCGCGAAACAAGGTCACCGAAAAGCAACTGATCGAAAAATTCTACGTGAAGAAAGAACCCCTGTAAATAACCATTGACAATACACACAAAAAAGGGCGCCCCTTTCAGGGCGCCCTTTGCGAGTATTTCAGCTATCCAACTTAGGAGCCGAGGTTGGTGTTGATGTTGTCAACCTCCCAACGACGGTAGTACGGGTTGGTGTCAGCGGCAACCGTGCCATCGCCATTGGTATTCCCAACAAGCGGGTTGTGGGCAGTGCCATAACGGGTCTTGAACGCGATGCGCGGCTGGAAAGCCTCCTCGCTCATGCCCTTGACCATCGTCAGCGGAACATACGGAGCGTAGAAGTAACCAGCATCGTAAGGCGAAGGTCCGCGATACCCCTGAAGGATGATACCGGCATCAGCGTAAGGGTCAACAAAGACCTTCGTGCTGCCAACCATGCCGACCATGGTGCTTTGCCCGTAGTCAGAGGTGACGTTGGTGCCAACACCCGTGCTGTCCAGCTTGCCAGTGGCGGCAAGTGCGGAAGCGACATCGGAGTGAACAACAGCGATGTTGCCCTTGCCCCGGCGAGTCTGGGTGAAGATGGCGTTAGCCTCGATGTCCAACTGGAACAACAGCGACTGGAAACGCTCAACAGCCCAACGACCATCGGCATCAATAGCCAGATCGAAGATGCCCTGCGTCGAGAAACCAGCATCCTGTGCTCCCGGTTTGGCGGCAGTATTCAGCTCAGTAATGATCTCACGGTTAATTTCCGTGACGACCTCTTGGGAGAGAATGTTAGCCAGTTCGCCTTCGGCATCCAGACCATGAATCGCCTTCAAGTCCTGCGCGAGTTCCATCGTGTACTCGGCCTTCAGGGCGCGAGTTTTGGCGGTAACCGTGCATTTCTCAAGGGTGAAGCCCATGTTGGCAAGGATTTTGCCTTCAGCATTCGCCGTAACAAGACCCTTGCCCGTGCTGCCGTCACCACTGACGTAAGGATCTGCAACATCGAACAACGCTTCCGTGTCGCCATCGGTGACCGTAGTCGTGCTTGAGGAGTCGTCCTCATTGTAACGAGCCTTCATCGCAAAGATGAGTCCAGTGGGACCGGTCATCGGCTGAACACCACAGATGTCATATGCGACCAACTGGGGCATCGCTCGGCGAACCAGACTGACCAGAACGGGATTACTGTATGCAGCACCCCCCTGAACATTACCACCGGAGGCAGCGGCAGCAGCATCCTCACTGAGGAAGTTACTCTGCGCGGCGTGTTCCTTGGCAACTTCTTGCTCCGTGTTTTCGAGCAATTGTGCCACAACAGCACGGCGATACGAGTCTGTGATCGGAGCGGCTTCTTCCAGATCCAGCAAAGGTTGCCACTTTTTGATATTTTCTTCTGAATTAAACATTTTCTTTATCTTTTTTTTGTGTTTGGTTATCGGTTACTTTGTAATGCGCTTGAACGCATCGGTGTATGCTAGCATTGCGTTTGATACTTTAGTCTCTGAATCAAATCCCCCATCAACAATCTCCTTGGTCTCAACGATTTGTTCAAAGGACTTATCGACATCTGCCTCTCCCTCTCCTGTTTCCTTGCCTGAGAAGTAGGATTCCCTGATAACGCCAACCTTCTTAGCGAACGTATCGGTATCAACGAATTCAATATCCTCAACCAGAGAAGCCAGTTTTACACTTTGCGTGGTGGCAAGGTCTTCGGAAGCTTCGGCAATAATCTTCTCGCGAGAGAGTGCCTCAACTTCTTTTTGAAGTTTACCATTAGCATCGGCATGGTCCTGCAATTTCTCCTCAAGGTCGATGGCTTTCGCCTCAACCTCTGCATAGAGATCAAGCTTGGATTCAGGAACTTCAATGTAGTTCTCACTAAAGACGGTCTTGAGTGCGGACATAAAGTCCTCAGTCAATTCAGTGCGAAGACCATTATCAATGGCGACTTCGTTCTCTTTGACCCATTCCTCAGAAACGAACGAGAGATACTCGTCAACTTTTTCAGTGAGATTTTCACGAACAGCATCAGTCTCTTCAGCCAATCGGATTTCGTAATCAGACTCCAATTTCTCTGTTGCCTCACGTAGACGTTTGGTGAAAGCGGCTTCGAAGATGATCTTGGACTCTTCCTTGAATCTCTCAGTGAGACCATCGGTCTGGTCACAGAGTTCATCAAGGTCTTCCTTGTAGGCTGATTCTTCCTCAACCTCCTTTTCCTCATCGTCCTCGTCCTCGTCTTCGTCTTCGTCGCCTTCATCGTCATCGTCTTCGTGGTCAACTTTGACCTTGGGAGTCTTTTTCTCTTCCTTCTTCGATCCTTCCTCAACGACTTCAGCAGCTTCTTCCTCAACAAGCTCTGGATCGTTGGGGAGAACTTCTTCGCTCACGATTTTTTCTTCGTCTTGCATAGTAGTTTATTCCTTCTGATTTGAGTTTTGAGAGGAAACCTTAGCTTCTGCCATTGATCTCAGTCTCGTATTATTTTCTGCAATTAATCCCATAACCAAACCTGCCACTTTACCCATTATCAAAAATTCTTAAATGCTTTATTCGTCCTCGGGATGCACTCGCCGCTCCATGTTCAACTCAATCTCGTCAAGCCTATCTTTCAAATATTCAAAGATGTGGCCGCGAGGCGTCCAGCTCGTAATTTCCCTAGTTAGTTTGGGACTAATGTAGAGAGGGCTTTGTTTATTCTGGAGCAGATCGCCCGTCACGTTATAGTTCGCCTCCTCAAGCGATTCCGCAGACTCTGTGGGTGAGTCATGCGCCATAATCTCGCGAGCCACTTCGACCATCTTTTTTGATACATTACTTCGATTTTCCATTTTAATATACCTTGTTATTATACCCGAATGCTTTCCAGCAGTGCCTTATATTCATCCAAGAGACTTTGAGTCTGCTCGGACAATGTGGAATGAACCTCCACGTAATTACCGCTCTCATCCATAACCCACTCATGGGATTCCATAATGCCATTGACAAATGCATTAGGAGCCGATGGGTCTTGGACAATATCAATGGTTGAGAGCAGAAAGTCCTTGTTCACATGGCTTACACCGTCCCTAGTTTGGACGGTTCCCATACCGCGACTGGAAACTCCTAGTTTGACGCCACCCTCAACAAGCCCCTTGACAATCTTACCCATCGGTGTATCAAGAACCAGCGCCTTACCCACGACATCATCACCCATCCACTTGAGTTCTGTGATGCGATGCGAAACCTTATCGAGATTGATCGAAGGACCACTAGGGTGGTTCAATTCGCCCACTGCCCGACCGCTTCTTACCTGCTCATTGACATACCGTCTGACCGCATTCTCAAGGATCGTCTTCTCGTAAATCCGATTATTGCGATTCTTCTTGTTCGCTTGCATGAAAACACCCTCAATGAAAGTGTTTTTCACCCCACCCTTACCCTCAGTAATGGTGGTGCGAAGATCCTGATCGTTATGTTCTGTTATGAGTTTCACGGTATATCCTATTTTCTCCAGTTCTTTACCCCCGCTTCAGCAGCAGTGACTCCAAAACCGTAGTTGCGTTCCCAACTTTCTTCTTCATCAGTCATACCGTCCCAAGTCGCCCAAAAATCAATTCCAGCGTCGGCTGGTAGATTTGTAGCTGGGGTCAAGGACGCTCCCACTGGAACTTCTGATTTTAGCCGCCCGCTTTGAAAGGGGACCTTCTCTTTTGCCTTAATTACCTTAGCCTCCTCAAGCGATTCACCAGAAGTAGACTCTCCCATACGGCGCAACCTATCGGAGTCGATGAGGCTCAGGATGTACTCACGCGGGTGGGTGTCCAGTGTCGATGCATACTCCCAAGCTTTATCATCATCCCCAGCCTGAAGCATCTTAGCGACCTTGAGCATATCAGCCTTATCAATGCCACCATTTTTCTTGGCGTAAATCTCAAGTCTCTTGCCCGTATCTGTATCGTACCTGCTATGTTTGTTTCTTTCCTCAAGCGATTCCGCAGACGCATCTACCGATTCCTTTACAGCATCAACCTCAACCTTGATCGGCTTATCGCCATGCTCATTCTTTCCGGCGATATCCAAGGCGAGCTTCTCCCACTTTTTGTAATTCTTGGTCAGGTCCTTTTCGTCTTTGCCCGAGTGAACCTTGGAGACCACAACATCAGGGGTCGATTTGTATTTGAAGGTGGTTTTGAGAGTTCGCGTGACAACAGCCTCCTCAAGCGTTTCCTCATTAAAGTGCTTATGAGCCACTGCCACCTTGCGGGCATCCAGTGTTTTCGAAACCTTCTCTGCCATGGCGGCTTCGAAATGCTCCTTGGCTTTCGCTTCATTGCCCTCTGCGACAAACTGTAAGAATCCGGTGATCTCTTTCATATCTTCTATTTATACAAATTCAATTTTCCAAGTTTTTAAGTGTCTTCGTCTTCGCCTTCAAGATCCTCGATCTCCCCGGATTTCTTCTCCGCTTTAATCTCTTTCTGCATCCTTTTGATAGTCGCATCGTCCTGCCGCAGGATGGTTCGCCGAACCCATTCATGAGAGAAGTATTTGCCCACATACTCATCCAGTTGTTGCATCATCTCCATACGCTCACGAAAAATCTCCATTTCCTTGAGTTCCGCAAAATAATTGTCCTCCAGAAAGTCAATCACAATGTTCTCACGGATAACGGCCCAATCAGACTCAGTCACCACACCCTTGAGGATAAGCTGGACCTTGAGAGTCTCCATGATCAGGTGAGAGAACTTTTTGCGAAGTTTTTCAATAAATTTTTGAAATCGAACTTCCTCACGATTGATTTCCGTGGCACGACCGACCGTAAACGCAGTATCAGTCTCCAAGCGACCAATCGGAACATCCAATGCCTTGTAAAGCTTCCTTTGGAAAAAGACGACATCTTCAATCTGACCAAGATTCTCACCCCCCGGAAGTGTGGTGATTTCAGTGCCACGACCCCCCTCGCGCCGAGGCAACCAGAAGTCCTCAAGCATGGACATCGAATTTCGGTCATCACGAATGTCCCCGGTCGCCACATCATAGACCAACTTATTGCGATACTTGGACATGATGCCCTGAACATATTGTTCCGCCTTGCCTTTAGGGACATTGCCCACATCAATGTAAAAAATGCGCCTCTCGGGTGCGCGGGAAATGCGGTAAATCACCAAAGCATCCTCAAGCATCCTGAGTTGGTTGATTGGCTTGATTGCCTTATGGAGGTGGGACATTGTCCTTTTCCCAGTCGCATCCACTTCTCCCGAGGGGCAATATACAATTGCATTTTTGTCTACCTTGACCCCGGAATTGGCTGCTTGAGATCCTCCACCTTTGGCATCATAATCCCCATACACATAATACTCGGCTGTAACCACTTGGGTTTCAATCTTACTATCCGGGTCTCTTTTCGTGGTCACCTCCCGGACTTTACGAATCGTAGTGGGATCAACCTGACGCATTTCTTGAATACCGAGTTTGGTATTCTTGGGGTCAACCATCAGGTGGTAGTAGAGTCTTCCATCCACATACCATGAGCGGAAGATATCCGCCGCGTTTTGGTTGAAGTTCAGAAGCTTGACCACATGCTCAAATTGAGTGATGATCTCCTTTTTTACTTCATCTGGCTGATCAAGGCGGGTAAGTATGACCGATATGGGAGCTTTATCTTCCCCACTTGCAATGGCCTGATCAACGATATCACTAACCGCTTGGGCTACTTCAGGCTGTGATGCCGCCCAGCGGTATTTGCGGATCTGATCGTTTTCATTGGATATCCGGCCATCCCCTTGATCGATGTATTGCCCATAATACCCGCCGCCATCGGAGGTTACAATTGCATCATTATCAGTATCACCAGAAACAAGAGCAGGGATATCCTTCTTGCTGCCACTCTTTCCCTCAATCCTTTTGCTTATTTGCCACCCAAATATGTTCATATTGTATGTATACACACAATAAAGGGGGCGATATTGCTGCCCACCTTTAATCAGGCAGTTACTAGGAAGTTACGCCCGCCGTTTCCCAATATTGATACTGCAATTCCACGGTATACTCTTCAACGGTATCGTTGGTATCATAGTTCAACTCAATCTGGGAGATGTTCGTGGGAAACACTCCCCGGAACTCAATCTGTTTGAGGACGGCATCATCTTTGCCAAGTTGCTGGACAGACATGTCAGTCTGGTAATCTGTTGGATTCGCGATACCGACATTTGAGAGATGCTGGTTGATGCTGTTCATCCAGCGTTCGAATGCATTACGTGTCAAGAACCCGGTATCATTGATCACCGTGATTGTCCATGGCTCAAAGGTTCTGTCACCAGCGACCTTGAGTTTGCGCCCCCGGAAAGGCACCTCAATAGGAGCCATAACACTCGAAGGGAGTGACGCCCCCTTGATAAAAAAGGACGCAAGTTCAGTGTTGCCATTCGCCTCTGAAGGGAAGTTACATATAACCTTGAACAGGTTTGGCCTTGCTCCCCCACCCGCCAGCTTTGCTTTGAAATCGTCAATATTTGCCATAGTAGTTTTCTTTCTCTTTGCTATTTATTAGGACTGACCACCAGCAATTTCGCTAAACTCAACGCCCGTCCGGGTGGCAATGAAGTTCAGGGTAATGAAGTTGATACTCCTTGAAGGCTTGATATAGATGTCAGCAACAAAGCGGTTAGTGTCAATAACCTGCCCGGTATTGTTCGTTTCATCACAGACCACTAAAAAGTCTGTGACACCACGACGACCCTTCACATCACGAAGGAACGGCTCGACCATATTGCGGAACATGGCGCGGGTGAACTCATCGTTCAGTTCGAAGAGCTGAAACTTGGCAGCAGTTGCAATGGCCTTTTCCAGAACCATGAACAACCTGCGAACATTGATGCGATCAAATGCGCTGGGCTTGCTCTGTGCGGTCTTGTCACCAAAGAGCAGAATGCCCTGACCCGGAAATGAGACAATCGGGTTAATTCGTTTCTTGTAGAGCGAATCCCGTTGCGCCTGATTCGGGTTAATCTTCAGCTTGGTTACCCCCAGAAGCTGCCCGCGATTATATCCAGCAGGAGAGAACCAAGGGTCATTGGTGTCATCGGTGCGAGCGCAAAGCCCCGCCATATGACCCGCTGCCTGAATATAGTTGTATTTGTCAAAATACTTGTTGTATGCATACAGCGGACCAGAATCGAATATCAAGTAACTGCTATTGACATTCAGATCGGTGTTGAAGAACTCCTCCACATCAGAAACCTTGTTTGAGGTGACAGGGGGGGAGATAAACCCAATACAATCCTTGCGGGCTTCACATATGCTCTGGATCTTCTTGGGGACCACCGTATCACCGTCAACCATCTGACGGGCAAAGAGCAGATTCACATCCAAAGTCTCTCCATCTGAAAACTCATCCAGACTCGTAACCACATTGGATTTGCTTGGTGAGGCATTTGCGCCACCAGCCAGACTTAGGATTTCACTATTTCCAACAGCGGCATCCGTGCCTGTGATGTTGTAATCTGCAAGGTCGATGCGAGTGAATTTAGCGAACCTCAGTGCAAAGCCCAGCCCACTTGCGGATGTCAGGGATTCCCCGCTGAAACTCAGCAGATCACCGTACACGGTGCCCGGTTGCCACGGGGAGCGGCTCATGAGCGAGTAATTATTCTCCTGAATGTTTTTCAGGATACCCCCATCATGCGACACTGAACCATCGACCAAGGCATATACACCATCCTTGCTGTTCTTATGAATCTGTGCGAGGGCGCCAAGATCGGCGTTAAACCAAGTGCTCAGAGAGTGGTTTCCGGGCAGTGATGGGAAAATGCGGTAATCCGAGTAACCCCAGTCCAGATCATCATAGTCGAGTGTTTTTTGACCAATCCAGTTTTGAGAGTCTTCTCCTGCGAGCGCACCTCCACCAGCAGAGTCTTCATCCTCAATAACCAAAAACGGCTGGATAGCAGACCATGACATTCTCGTCAAATTGGTGCCCGCAAGCTCGCCGAAACCTTTTGGGATATTGACGTTCACGTAGGTCACCAAGTAGGCATCGGAATTCAACGAGGTCGAGGTGTCAGGAAAGTCTGCAATTTCAATCGCCTCATTAGCAATCAGACCGTTGTTCAGGGCAGAGTCGATGTATTGGCGCCACACCCCATCCGATGAACGTATCATAAGTGACGCATTATCGTGGTAGGTCTTTGCTGCATGAATATCCCCCCCATCATCGTTGTTCCACCATGCCGTGCTGGTGAAGTCAGTCGAAACTCCCCAATCAAGATCCTGACTGATCCCCTGTGCGCTGGAATCATTCGGATCTGAGGGATACTTTTTCGCTGGACCCGAAGCCATGGTGAGAGAGCGAACCTCTAGCTGGGTGTCGGGCAGAAAACTCTGATTGGTGACATCCGATGCATTGGAAGCCATCCCCGGCTGGAAGTAGTTGTATGTCCCATCAGAAGCAATCTCACGATCAAAAACATTGACAAAATATTCGGCATTGCTGATGTAAAGCCAATTAGAATCCCGGTTGATGACGTTCAGGAAGTAATTGGTTCCGCCGCTATCAGTCTTTGAATCACTGAGCAACGAAAGACCCTTGTAGGTCTCCAGAATCTGGCCCGGAGTTCCGGTGATATCGCCATCTTGGTCAAAGATGCAGACATGAATCTCATCGTTCACATTTGCGCCTATACCGCTTTCGGCCCAAGAGGTTGTTCCGGGGGCGGAAAACAGTCCATTCAATGGAGCCGATGTCACTTGCGGGTTTCCCGCGACCTCATATGTTACACCGAGGCTGTTCCCCAATGTGCCGGGGAATTTCGCTGCAAAATCGAAGCCTTGTGCGGTCGAAACCGGGGTGCCATCACCACCCGAAGAGGGTCTCACCACCGAAGTTGGGAGGGAGAGCGCATCAAAAGCGTCATCGTTCTCGATATATGCACCCACCTGAGTGTCATCGGCAGAGAAATTGAAAATGTAGTCGCTTCGGCTTTGGTCCAAAAATCCATCACCATCAGAGTCAAACTGATCGGTGGCAGTCGAATCCTGCCGAGACCGCAGTCCTGCCGCATTACGTGCGCCAAGAGCGAGGTTTTCAGGGGTTGATGCCCGTGTAGACCGCACCACCTGCAAAGCATTTCCATACTTCAGGAATGACGCCGCCTCCAGATATGATAGTTCGTTGCTGACTGTGGGTGGACCAAAAACATCAACCAGCTCGTTCTCTGAAGAGATCAGAGTTGGTTTGTTTACTGGTCCCCATGTGAAAACTCCGACATATCCACCAATTGATGTTGATACTGCGGGAATGACATTGGAGAGATCGATCTCGTTGACATCGCC
>Ga0115000_10002099_pt1 | contig 17452 bp, 18 predicted proteins | sample ArcticOcean_MG_C_6_FD_89690 | JGI IMG/M metagenome (GOLD analysis project Ga0115000, IMG submission 89690) | Marine microbial communities from western Arctic Ocean - ArcticOcean_MG_CB8_128 | ecosystem: Environmental > Aquatic > Marine > Oceanic | place: Arctic Ocean: Canada Basin | collected...
GTCGCCGTGTTCCGCCTGGCTTCCTCTTCGGAATCTCCGCAGAACCTCAGTTGGTCGTTGTCTTGGCGATTCTTCCAAATCAAGGCAAACGGATCGAGCTTCTTGAGCAAGTAGGTCTTTGGCATGGGAGGATCTTATCATTCACGTTGGACAGGTGTGGTCTCATTCCTTGCGTTGAGGCGTAGTTTGCCGGCAAATACTAGTTGATTTCGGATATTCTCCGTTTCGCAAGCTCCACGTCGATGAGGTCGAAGATAGAATTCGATATATCAAAAAACTTCATTTTCTAGTATTTGTATTAAAAACAATGAGGTCTGATTGTGAAGGCGACTGATCATTCTGTCATGGTTGCTTTACCTTAAAAGATCGCCGGTGATTCTGTGGCGCGGCACCTTCGAGGAGTCCGTCGCCTATTGGCGAAAGCGTTGCTCGCTAATCGGAACCGGAGCAGGCGGATGGGCGGACGGAGTAATCGCCAACCGCGACCAAATGGCCGTTCGGATAATGCAGGGCTTAACGTCCTTGAAGGGCAAATACAGCAAGAAGCAAATAGAGAAGGTCTGCGTAAAGGCAGCGCTTCACGGGCAGTATCGGCTAAGCGATCTCAGGAGCTGGATATCGAGCCCGCAAAGCCAGGAAAGCTTCAACTTCATGGAAAGTCACGAGATCATTCGAGAGCCCGAAAATTACAACGGGCATATCGGAACCCAAGGACTCTTCGACGGCAACTAGCCGTATCCAAAAAGACAATAGAAACTAATAAAAAACATATGAACGAAACGATAAGAAAACGCCTGGGAAAGCTACGGCTCTCGGGCATGGCCTCGACCCTGTATCTTCGGCTACAGGAAGCGCGAGGCAACGATCTCGATCATCTCGAGTTCCTCGAACTCGTCCTTCAGGCAAGCTTGACATCCGCGAGCAACGCTCGATCGAACGCCGGGTAAAGCTCGCCGCATTCCGCGAGCCCCGCTCGCTGGAGAGCTTCGACTTCTCCTTCAACCCCAGCATAGAGCGCAACCTTGCCTACGATTTCGCCGCCGGGCGTTTCATCTACGAAGTCCGAGACGTTCTGCTGATCGGCCCGTTCGGAGTAGGGAAAGCCACCTCGCGCAAGCCATCGGAGGATCGCTGATAAAGGCGGGAAAGACGGTGCTTTATAGATCGATTTTCGACGTCGTAGCGGAGCTGCTCGAAGACGATCTCATGGTCTGTCATCAGAAGATCATGACGCTCTACCTTAAATGCGATTTGCTGATAATCGACGACATGGGCACAAAGCAGCTCCCGCCCAAATCCGGCTATTATCTCTTCGAGATCGTGATGCGCCGTTATGAAGTGAAATCCACTATGATGACCGTCTGAACCGACCCCTAGAAGAATGGGGTAAGCTAATCGGCGACGTACCCGCCGCCACGGCTATCCTAGACCGATTCTTTCACCACGCCCAAATCATCAGGATCAAAGGTAAAAGCTACCGGATGAGAAGTCAGGCTTGCCCAGCGACAGCATAAAACACCTGAAAAATACTCGCTCAGATTGTACGTTTTGAACGGATGACGTGTGGTACGTTTTGAACCGCTTTTTGACACTTTATTTAGTTAGCGTAATCCCTAAAAATAAGGATACTAAGAGCTTGAAGTGCCGCGATTTTTTAAAAACCACGACTACCGCTACTGCCGCCGCAGCCTTGTCGTCGAGCCTCTCTGCAGCTGGCCATTCAGACGCTCCTCGAGAGTACTACGAACTGCGCTGCGATCATTTGAAAACGGGGAGCCGTCTTAAGGGTAACGCGGATCCCGCATTGCTCGACAACTACCTCAAAGATCCCTTTCTACCAGTGGTCCGCGATCTTGGCCTGAAAAATACCGGCGTCTTCACCGAACTCGAAGTTGATAAGAAAGCCGGCACGAGCATGCCGATCTCTAATTCTCCTGTCTGGGTGTTGATGACCTATCCCACTCTCGATTCCTTTGTTCGCGTTAGCACTTCGCTCAACGCTAACTCAAAGATCCAGAAAGCGGGGGTCGCCTACTTGCAAGTTCCCCAACGGGCACCGGCTTTCGAGCGGGTTGTTACTTGCGTTCGCGGGCATGCCTTAAATCGAAATACCTGCCTTTTCGAGGGATCGGATACCGACTCGGGCTTTCGAGATGCGTGATTACGAGAGCCACAGTGAAGCGAAAGCCCTAGTCAAGATGGCTATGTTCGACGAAGGTGAAACCGAATTAATGAGAGAGCTTGGCATGAACCCTGTCGCATACGGTCAAGCCCTTTCTCGGCCAATTTTGCCTCATCTGCTTTACTTCACCAGTGGGCCTGACCTAGAATCTCATCTCGCTAACTGGGGGAAGTTCGGACCCTCCGGTGGCTGGCAGAAAATGAAAATCGATCCCAAGTGGGTAAACAGTACCTCGCGCAACACGGCTCGGTTCCTTGCACCAAAATCTTACTCGAAACTCTAAAATACTGTTAAAAAAGCACGTTTCGTTCTGTTTGAGTTCGAAAACTGTTTCTTTACTTGCTGAAAAAGGCGGGGCAAGTAAATTGAATTTAACTTATTTAGTGGTTTTATAGGGGCTAAAGTCCAATTTTTTAACTTGGATACATATCATAAATATAGTTTATATATTTGACTTTATTACTATTTAAAGGTTATCGATTAGAAGCAGATAATGTAAAGTTACATTTTACCATAGTATTATAATTATATAAAATGAAAAATATAACCATATTGTTATGGCTCATCGTTGGGTTTTCTTCTCAAGCGCAGAGCACCACTTCTTATTTCAATAGCGGCAATACCACCACCCAAAAAAGATATGTGGGTGCCTCTTGGTTGCCTGGTATCATTGTGATGGAAGACGGCATTGAGCTCAAAGGAGATGTTCGTGGATATAGCTATAAAAGAAATGACATTAAATCCTTCAAGTATAGAACAAAAGAAGGTGAAAAGTCACAAACGTTTAAGGCCGATGACTGCAAACTTGTTGTATATGACGGTTTGATCGTTTTGTCATTGCCTAAAGATATAAAAAAGAAATCAGGAAAACGAAGTTTTTATGTCACTATTTACTATGGAGAGTTTTTATCTATTTTTCAAAATCCTAAAGCAAATGTTGCTACGGGGATTTCTGGTTCGATTATATTTAACCAAGATCAAATGTTAAGTTTTCTTGTGCTGAAAGATGGCAAAATTGAAAAATTGACAAAGTTAAGATTTAGAAAACCGATGTTAACAATTTGTTCGGATAACGAAGTTTTTTTAGCTCGAACGAAAGATAAAAAATGGTTTAAGTACGACAATATTTTTAAGATTGCTCACTTTTATAACCAAACAAAATCGAATTTAAACCATTAGATTAAATGAAATTAATATTAAAGATATTCTTGTTGTGTTTTATGATAGGAGTTCAAATTCAAGCCCAAGACGAAATAAATCATGATGTATTTAAGTATACTATGACTGATGAGAAAAAGGCTTTTATTGGAATCAAATCTATTATGAATTCTAGTGTTTCAATAAATAATAAATTAACAGCTAGCCAAAATTATACAAAAATATTTCTTTACGTAAAATCAAAGTATGAGTATCCAGAAGATGCTATTATTTCAAATTTAGAACCCACGCTTTTGGTTATTCAAGAAACGGTAAGTGATTTATACACCTCTGTTTCAATGGGGTTTTCATCTAGCTTTGATATTCGTTATAACATGAGTTTTGAGATTAGCGACGGTGTTATTCGATGTACCGTTGGTAATATGTTGGTGGGAAATACAGCAGCTGTAAATCGCACTATGGAAACGGAATGGAACTCGGTTACCGGTTTATATTTACACAAAAAAAATGGGAAACCAAAAAAATCAATGAAGGGAATTACAGATGTTAAAATTGAAAATCATTTCAACCAAATAATCGATACACTACAAAAATTTTAAGAGAAACCCGCAATGCAAGCTTTAGGCTCTTCTGGGTTTAGCGTGTGATTGGTCAAGAGCTTGATTTAGTTGATGGATACAGATTGAGATCTCCCAGATGGAAGAATATGGCGTTCTTTATTCCGGTAGCGGTAGGCTTTCTTGATCAGTTCTTGTATCCCTGAATTGAGTCCTTCTATGAGAGCGTTGGTGTTCTCATATTCGGCAATGGGAACACAGCCGTGATCAGCGTCACCACCCCCGACAGCGTTACGAGTATTGGGGGCTGGGCGTTCCAGAAGTGCACCACCGTGACCAGCGTCACCATTGGAAACAGCGTTACGAGTATTGGGGAATAGCTTAATAGGTTGATTTCACGCTATCGAGTTAGAGAATTTGCGGGCTGTCTGGATTACAATGCTTTATTCGAAACTATTAAGTACGTCGGGAAGGAGTCTCGGTTCCCTGATTCTAATGGTTTGGACACAGGCACTTTGTGCTCAACCAACTATCAACTACCAACCGATTTCGCAGCGAACAACTGTAGGATCATCCGTTTCATTTTCGGTGACTGTCGACGGCTCCAACCCAATTAGCTATCAATGGCGAAAAAATGGAATCGACCTGGAAGGGAAAACGAATCGACAGTTGCAGCTAACGAATATCCAGCAGGAAGACGTGGGTTGGTACGATGTGGTCGCTACGGATGCCAGAGGGTCTACAGCAAGTAACAGGGCTGGCCTATCAGCAATAATCGATATTGATCCGCCCTTCGATCCAAGCATGAACATAGCAACCGAAAATAGCGACTTGATCTTGATCTGGGAAGGGGAAGGCGTGCTGGAAACCTCCGATGATCTGACAGAGAGTTCCTGGGAATTATTTAGCGAAACCAGTCCAAGCAACATCGCTCCCGCGATTGAAGGTAACGCATTTTACCGGCTTAGGAATCCCCAGCCCCGATCGGTTCCGATAACATTGCCTCCGGCTTATGACGGGGAGACCTTACTGCCCATGATCGTAATGCTTCACGGCCATTCGGAATTTCCGAATTACATCAACGGTTACATGAAGATTCACGCCCAAGCTGCGAACTATGGCCTTATTTACGCCTCACCCGATGGAGTGAAGGGGCCGGGTGGGAATTTTTTTTGGAATGCTACAGATGCCTGCTGCAACTTTGTCAATTCAGAGGCTGACGACGTCGCCTTTCTCCATTCATTAATTATCGAGGCGTTGAATACGCTTTCAGTCGATCCCAAGCGTATTTATTTTTTGGGACACTCAAACGGTGGATTTATGTCATATCGCATGGCCTGCGAGTATCCCGACCTAATTGCGGGCATTGCCAGCCTCGCAGGAGCCACCTTTAAAAATCCAGATCATTGCACCCCCTCCGAACCAGTAAACATTCTCCAAATCCACGGCACAGCCGACTTCGCTATTCGTTACAACGGTGGAAACACTGGGCTATCCCCATACCCTGGAGCTATACAAACCATCCAAACATGGGGAACCTACAACGGCTGCGAAAATTTGATAAGTAATGAGACAGCAAGTCTGGACCTTGATTTTAACGTGGCAGGGCTTGATACCACGGTTACGAAATATATGGAGTATCCACAGGGAGGTGCTGTGGAGCTTTGGACGATCAATGACGGAGGTCACATGCCAATTATTACAGCTGGCCAAAATATATCAGAATTTCCGGTAAGAGTTATTGAATGGCTACTCGACCACCCCAAAACCTAAGCTAATTTCGAGAGAGACAAAGGGGGTAGATATCTCTTTTAAAAAATCAGTAGGAAGCGGCGGTTGTTCACGGGCAGAACCATTTCAGCGCACAAACGAAAAGCGACTGCTGCTGCATCGGTTTACTTTCTAGACTCGAGGGCAGACTATTTGTAGCTATTGAGACTCCAAACTAGTTGAATTTTATCTCAGAATTTGGCCGTTTCACTCTTTGAGGCTATCCTTGAGTAATCCCAAGTATTTTGATATCCTCATAAGCCTGCTCCTCGCTATCGAAAGCAGAGATTTGTGTCGTTTGGCAAAACAGTAACAAGGCAGTCGCTAGGATATATCTCACCTGTTCAAGTAAGCAATATGCGTGGATAAGAAAAACTCTAAAAACTCTAAAAACTGCTAAAAATGAGCATAAATGGCCTAATTTATTCAATTTCAGGTCATATTAGGCCGAAAATATCTTATTTTTGGCGAAAATAGGAAAATAGCGATTTGCGGGAAATATTTCCCAATAATGGTTATTAGGGGTAAACAAACAGCGTTGCTATTGGAATGGTTTAACCATCTCCCAGAACGACAATTTTTTCTGGGGGCAGTTGATACACATATACACAGCAAGCGCCGCCGCCCCGACCCCCGCCCCCTCTTGGAGTAGCGATTATGGCCACTGCCTTTGTTGACTAGGCTTGATCAATGGTTTGCTCTTCTTAATAGAGGTGAGCGATCCCGAACTTAGGTGAACTGTGTATTACCCTGTGTATTACTTTAGGAATTAGGGGTCTTGCTGTTCAACTAACTCGCTTAACAAAAAAAAGTTAAGTAATGGCGGAGAAGGAGGGATTGGTTTTCGCTTCGCTCTAAGTCCTTTGGACTCATGCTTCGCATGCCCCATCTGTGCTCCTTTGTCGCTTCGTCGAACCCTTTGGGGTTCTCATCCCCCCTGTTGGCAGCATCGAAGCAGTAGGACGTCAGCTCTAATTGCGCGTCTTAATGTTTCGAATTAATGGCGGAGAAGGAGGGATTCGAACCCCCGGTAGAGTTACTCCTACAACTGATTTCGAGTCAGTCCCATTCGACCACTCTGGCACTTCTCCGTCAGAAAAGCTGGGATCAAAGGGACTCTCGCAGTCATTGCAAGGACTGAATGGCGATTTATTGATGCTCTACGCCTCGAAATCTAACCGACGTCAATTAGAGGGAGAAGGTGATCTTTTGACGGACTCTGGAGTTGCCGGCCTTCCCGGATATTTCGCCGGGTTTCCATTTCGAACTTGAAATAGAGTCGATTGCGGGCTGTTGAAACTCACGGTGCGAGGATTGAATGACTCTAGGGTGCGTCACGCGTCCGGCGTCGGTTATGATCCATTCGATGATTACCCATCCTTCGACTTTTTGCAGTTTGAGGGAGTAGAGGTATGTGGGTTCTGTTTGGAAAAGGGCGTGCGGTTTTCGGTCGAGATCTGAGAGTTCGAAGATGGCGAGATCATCGACTGAGTCCACTAGGCCATCGACATTTAACGCAATTGACGAACTGCCAACGCCTCCCATTCCTGGATTTAGGAGATTCGCGAGTTCGTGAATAGTCAGTTTTGGCGTAGGTTTTTCGAGTTTCGGCTTCTCTTGCTTCTCTTTTTATTCGGGGCGATCTGGAACGGGTTCGATGACTATGGGAGCAATTTCTTTAGCGGTGTTGCTTAATGTGGGGTCAATGAAACCTGTCATTAGATTTGGAAAAATTTGGAGGATTGGAATCAGGGCGAAAATCGCAGCGGTGAAAAGAAATGCGAGGCCGCCTCTGCCAACGATGGATCCGTTGTGTGTCGATTGAGTATAGGTAGTGCTCATAGTGGTTTTGGGTTTTAGGTTAAGAAACGATGACGTTACTGACTGGGACTACAAATGTAGTCGATTGAGTCAGGAACGCAAACGCTAATCCTACGTTTGTAGTCTTTGTGCTGGAAGGGGAGAGCGGAGTAAGTGCACCCGAGCGTTGGGCAAAAAAAAACCGACAGCGGTTAAGCTGTCCGTTTAGGAAAATTGAGTGTGTGTCGCTCTTTATGGATTGAAATCCATACGTTGCTTTACACGTACCGCAACGGGCTTGCCGTCTTTTCTCGCTGGAGTCCATTTGGAGCGCATAATCGATTCGATCGCTGGTTGATTGAACTCGCGATGAGATGATTTGACTACTCGAGGTTTGAGAACGCGTCCATTGACGTCGATGACCCATTCGAGGTCAACGTAGCCACCGATCTTCGCTTGTTTGAGCGAATAAGGGTAGTTCGGCTCAACTTGGAAGAGTGCGCGTGGAAGTTTGTCTACGTCACGTAGATCGAAAATCTCCATGTCGCCTAGAGCGTCGATTCCGGTATCGAAATCTCCGAAACCGAAGTCGCCCATCGCATTACCTGCACCCGGGTTGAGGGCCATTTCCAATTGGCTTAGCGTCATTGGAGGAGGCGGTTCTTCCATTTCTGGCTTTTCCTGTTCTTCCTGCTCTTCTGGTGGAGGAGGCGTATCTTCCGGAGGAGGAGGAGGAGGAGCTTCACTGGCGTCATTGGTCGCTACTTCGCGGGTTTCCATCGTGATCTGGCCAAGAATGTGCATGGCAGGCAGGACGATGAAAATTAACGCGGTGAAGGCTATTCCGAGTAAACCGTTGGAAAAGAAATTCCCCTCCTGATTGGATGCTGTGTAATTCGTGCTCATAGTAGGTGTCGCGAGCTATTTATTTGCGGAATTGTTGGAGGGTGATGCTTTCGAGGCGAACGAGGAAACTTTCGTAATCGATAACTTTCTGACGAAGGAAGTAGATAACGAAGTAGCCGGGGATCGCCAAGCAGAGTCCCATTTGAGTAGTGATGAGCGCTTCGTGGATGCCGCTCGCGACGATGTTCGTCGTCTTTTCGGAGCCGCCCAAGGAAATGCCGTAGAAGGTTTGGAGCATTCCAAGTACCGTTCCTAGGAGCCCCATTAGGGGGGCCGTATTGACGAGAATCGTCAACATCGTGATGTTTTGATTCAGACGAGGCATTTCTGCGGTCCGAATTTCGGAAAATCGATTTTGGATGTCGTTGAGCGAATCAACGCCGTCCTGCGAGTAGCGAATGATCTCGCCGACTTGGCCTTCCGCTTTGGAGGAGTCTCTAACCCATTCTTCGCATACTTCCAAAGAGGTTTTTCCAAAATGGCCTTTTAGGAAGTAGAGAAAGAGGCGGGCGGCTACGTAGAAAGCCATTAATCCCAGAATAAAGAGGGGAATCATTATCCAGCCGCCAGAGGCTATGATTTCAATCGCTTGATCGAGATAAGGTTTATCGTTCATTGAGGTAAAATGGATCTAATCTTTCTGCGTTATTTACGCGTCTCTTTTTTAAGGATCGTCTCTTGGAAAAAGGTGATACTTGCAGGAAGCAAACTTGAAATAGCGTTTCATCTGATGAGTCAAGCGTATCTAATGTAGGAATGCCAATCATCGCTTTCTCATATTCGAAACAATGTACTACGAGTGTAGGAGTAGTCAAGGGGCTAATGCTTGATGCGACGAATGTACGGGCGGTTCATTGTCGAGAATGCCTCTTTGGTTGAAGCGTAAAAAAGCCTGAGATGCTGGGCATCTCAGGCTTTTTTTGTAAAGTTGAGGACGGTGTTTTAGGACGTTGGAGTCGAAGAACTCGGTTGAGTGTATCGAGTAGGTAGTTCGATGATTCCCATCTCGTAGGCGCAGCGAGTCAATTCGACGGCGCTCCGGGCATCGAGCTTCTTCATTACATTGGCTCGATGGGCTTCGATCGTTTTGACGCTAATCTGTAACATTTCAGCAATTTGCTTTGTGCTATAGCCTTCGGCTACGGCCTGCAGCACTTCGCGTTCGCGATTGGAAAGGCGGCCTTTTTTCCTGCTGGTTCCTGAGCGGGTTAGGTGAGATTCGCGTAGGAGGCTGGCCGCGATTGGGCAAAGGTAGCCACTTCCGTTGCAGACCTCTTTCATGCCTTCTCTTAGTTTGGCGGCAGAGGAGCTTTTCGCGATGATTCCGTGACAGCCTAATTCAAGGAGTTCGCGAATCGAGTCAGGAGTAAAGTTCGCCGAGATCGCGATAAAGCGGGTTTCCGGGTGCTTGTGCCCGTATTGGCGAAGTATTTCCATGCCATTTAGTCCAGGCAGAAACAGATCGAAAAGAACCAGGTCGGGATTCTCGTTTTCGCAAGATTGCATGCCTGCTCTTCCGTCGGATGCTTCGGCGACAACGTCCATCCCGGGGATGGACCCGGCCATGCTTGTAACGAGGTCTCGCAGCATGATTTGATCTTCAATTACGACTATGCGTGTTGGGCTTGTGTTCATAGGGTCTTTTTTTTGTGGAGGAGTATTGCAGCGAGCTAACGCTCAAGCTAGGGTTATTATTGATGCTAGATGTAGTGTACTTAGGAAAACATCTCTCCTGCTTTGATCCATTTAAGAATACGATTTAAGGGGATTATGAGCGTAAGCATGGAGATTACAAGGTGATTTCACGTAAGGATCCTGTCGTATAAGCTCAAGTTGAACATGAATAGCGTATCATATTTGGAGGTTTATGCCAAAAATCGGTCACTATTTTTATTACCGTACAATAGGCGTATTTTGCGTGATTGAATAGTCGTATTTGCGCGATTTCGTGTGGAATTGGCAGAATCAGGCAATTTTTGGGTTAAGAAGGCTGTTTTGGTTTGCCTCACGCTTATATGAAGCTATCGAAACGTACTATGGCTAAAGATTCTCCAAAAAAGCCCAATGCGGCATTCATGAAACCTGTCACTCCCGATGCAGCTCTTGCGGCCGTCGTTGGAGCCGACCCGATTCCTCGTACGGAATTGACCAAAAAACTCTGGGATTACATCAAATCAAACGATCTGCAGAATCCAGAAAACAGACGTGAAATTCTAGCGGATGCCAAGCTGAAGGCTGTATTCGATGGCAAGGACAAGGTATCCATGTTCGAAATGACTAAGCTCGTTTCGAATCACGTAGTCAAATAAGGCGTACGGCCATTACTTTTCAGATGAAGCTCGAGACCTTGGTCTCAAGCTTTTTTGCGTTTGAAGGTGCGCTGAGTTCGATGAGGACAGGCAGGTGGTCGGATGCGAAGCTTTTAATGGCTCGGGCCGCGCTGACCTTGTAGGGTTTGGGAGCGAGGACGAAGTCTAACCCTCGGGAAGGAAAGTGAGCGGGGAAGGTTCGCTCGTTCTGCGGGTGGTAGGTGTATTGGACATGCTGCGCTGATCGTATCATGAATTGTCTTACGGCGTCGCTAAACGCTTTGGAACCCGTATTGAAATCGCCGCAAATGATAGGAGGATTAAGGCCTTTTCCGAGGGGCAGTCGTTTGATACGTTTCAAAATTGATTCTATTTGGGCTATGCGCGTGCGTCGCGAACGAAAGTCGAGGTGGAGGTTTATGATGTCGACTGCTTGGTCACCGAGCTGTACCTGAGCTTCCATAAATCCTTTTTCTCCTACGGTTTTTTCACCGAATGGATGTACTTGGCAATTTAGGATCGGGTGCTTCGAGAGGAAGGCGTTGCCATAGCAAAGCGGTTTTCTTCCGAATCGGGTATTGTGGATACCGTGCTCGGAATGGGGATAGCCGGTCTCGTCTTGAATGTGCTTGAGTAGGTCGATGTGCTTGTTCCAGTGCGAAGATTGATCGATCTCTTGGAACGCTACGATATCCGGCGAATGTTCGCGGACGATTCGAGCGATCTTCTCTAGATTCTTCCGAATGCTGTTCGAACTATGAAACCCTTGGTAGAGGGAAAGACCTCTTCCATGGGCAATATTGAAGCTCATCAAGCTGAACCTCGTTGCGTTACCGGACTCGCGCGACATCTGGTGTTTGACGGTACATTCTTATTCGATCGAGGAAAGAATTAATATTCTGCGAATCTGATTATGATACGCTTTTCGCAAGCGTCGGGATTAAGAAGGTCTCGAAGCATCAATCAAAAGAACCCGAGTGAAATCGTTTGAATCGCTGGAAATTCATTTGCGCATCCCGGATCTGTGGCAACAGCAAGCCTTAGCGAGTTTGCGTCACGGAAGGGATGTGGAACGTGGCCGGGTCGCGTTCGACTTGCTGCCGCCATTGGAGGCTCGTCAATAGCGGAGAGTGAACCACCGATTACGGTTTCCGAGAATGTAGGGCTAGCGCTAGCGCTATGCAGCGATTTTGGAGATTCGCATACGCGGCGCGGCGCAAGCTCCGGCCCTATGGATTATTCATAAGTTAATTAGAGCGTTTCGAATTCCCAGGACCAATCGCCTACACTGGATATTCGAAGCCACGCAAAACTGGATTGCGATTGGTTTCGTGGACCTGTGATAGCCCCGGGGTTGAGTGTCCATACGGTTCCGAGGTTTTCTTTTATCGGATAGTGCATATGCCCGAAGAGGAGAGCGGTTAGTTTGGGGTCAACGCTTCGAGGAGGAAGATGTTGGAGTTGAAAACGCAGTCCATTGCGTTCTAGGGTCAGGCGTTCTTCCCAGTGAAAATAGGGATCGTTGTTGCCTTGGACGATGAAACGCTCGGCGGAGAGATTATCGAGTTTGTCGAGCGTTTCCGGACGACAGACGTCGCCTAGATGCCATATTTCGTCCGCTGGTCGAAGGCGCTCGGGAAGGCTGTCCGGCAGATGGTTGTGAGTGTCCGAAATGACGGCGATTAGGAGGTCGGTTGACATTTCGAACCGGTTTGAGCGCTAGTCGAATTGAATGCCGTAGCGTTTGAGTGATTCTCCATCGAGCTCTCTCAGGTCAGAGTATGCGTTGAGCAGATCGATCTTGGATTGCAGTTCGCTTACTTTGGACTCTTCCATGCGCTGCTGCGCTTCGAGGACGCGCCGACCGGTGCTCAACCCGGCATCGAATTTGGCTTTTTCCATTTCGAACTCCTGGGCGCTGAGTTCTGTCGCAAGTTCTTTAATACCAGTGCCGTCGATGGCGGTCGTTACTTCGCGGATGGCAATTCGAGTGTCGCGCATGAGGCGTTGTTTTTCGCGGGAGGTTCGAGCTTCTTCAGTATCGAGCTGAATTTGCGCCTTCATGTAGTTGGCCTTCTTTTCGTTGAGGCCCCAAGGGACGTCTAGGGAGAGAGACCATTGCCAATTGAAACTATCTCGTTCGGTTACGTCGTCGTAGGCTGCGAGCATCGAACTTTCGAGGCCTGTCAGGGCATAGTCGCCGTTGAGGTTGAGTGAGGGGAGGCGGTTGCGCTTGTTGCGTCTGAGCTCTATTTCACGGCGTTGCTTCTGGTTGATGAGCGTTAGGTAACGAGGAGCATTATCGATCACTTTCGTGAATGTGGATTCGATTTCCGGCATTGGCGGATTTCCGACATCTGGAGCTTCGACGGTTAGAGAGCGTCCTACTAATGAGTCTTCGCCGATAACCGTAAGGAGGCGATCTTGAGCGTCTTCGACTGCCTTATTGGCTCGGAGCAATCGGTCGGTCGCGTTCGCGACGCCAACTTTCGCTTGCAGCACGTCAAGGCTGGTCGCGATGCCGGTTTCTTCTTTGGTTTTGTTTTCTTCTAGCAAATCTTCGGCGAGTTTGAGAGCGGCCTTTCGTACTTCGTGTTGTTCTTGGGCGAATACGAAGGAATGATAAGCGGATTCAGTGGTGTTGATGGTGGTCAGTACGGTTGCTTGGAAATCGAGTTTGGATTGCTCTAGGGAGAGCTTCGACAGCTTTCTGTTTGCTCGGGCTACGCCAGGGCCGTACCCGCTGAGTAGGGGTTGTCGAATGCTCAAAGTCGTGCTGGCCCTGTAGGCAGGATTGATGGTGCTGTTGGTGGAGTTTGAGTAGTTGCGATTGAGGCGCGTACTCATGGAAAGCGTACCTCCTGTATCGAGAGCCTTCGATACGGTGATTCGGTTGCTTTGGGCGTTCGACTGTGGCTGGGCGGCGCCGTCGAGTCGGTCGCCGGATCGGGTTTGCGTATTGAAGCTGTCCGATGTCGATACGGCTAGCGATGGCTGAAATTGGGCGTTGGCGATTTCTACATCCTGTTCGGCGCCCTTGGTGGCGTTCTCGCTAATCCGAACGTCGTAGTTCTTTTCCAATGCGATGCGAATGCAGTCCTCGATGGTGAGCAGGTCTGCATGGCTGCTAGCAGTGAAGAGGAGCAAGGTCGCCGCGACGATAGCGCCACGGGTGAAGGAAAGACGAAGTATGTTGAGAGCGTTCATGATTCTGTGAGCGGATTCGGTTGGGGTGTTCCATGTGAGGCCAGCCGCATGGCGAAAAGGCCGATGAAAACGAGGAGGACTATGATGACCCAATAGCCATCGGCCACACGTGTGGTTCCTGTGAACTCGTTGGCGAGTTCGGAAGTTTGAAAGGAGCTGCTTACGAGTTTTATCGTAAAGACCCAACCTGCGTGAAGGGACGCGCAGGCCCAAAGGTTGCCCTTTAAAAGAAAGGTCTGATGGAGAAGTATGCCGACGAGGAAGATGGCGGTCAGGTAAGTGAAATCGAATTGCGTGACCAGCGAGGCGATGGTTTCCCAGGCTATGCTGAATCCTTCGTTGAAGCCTACTTCGCTTGGGGCGATGGTTCCAAGCTCGGTGGGCGAGGCTCTGAAGTGGAGAATGGCGAAGAATGCGGACGAGGCGATGATCGCGCTGATTGGGGCGATGGCCGTATAGAACATTCTGAATACAAGCCCTCGGAAAACGATTTCTTCGAGTAGGCCTATTGCGATTCCTGCGAGGATGGCGTTGTCGATGTTTCCGAGCGCATTCGAAAGCGAGGCATCTGGTCGGAGCTGGATGGCTCCAAGAGCGTAGGATCCTCCGTATATAATTACGATCATCCCGATGCCATAGGCAAACCAAGGTCCAATGGTTGATAGAATGGGTTTCGCGAAGCCGATGGCCCTAAAGGAAGCTATGCGGCACTGCCAGAAAAGGTAGGGGAGCAGAAGCAACACGCAGAACCAGCGGGATCTGTCGAAGAAGCGTGGGTACGGTTTGTTGGCTAGGTAACCTGTGGCTTCGGGATCGAGGTAGTGGGTGATTTGCCAGGCGGCCAAGCTGAGTAGGGTGGCGGCGAGGAGGGATCCGAAGTAGAGCAAAGCGAGCAACCATAAGCCTTTGAGCGAGTGATCTCGTTCGTTTAGGCCGTAAAGTATATGTCGCTTTTCGCGGTTCATGCTGAGTCGAATCGAATAAGCTCCCCAGTATCCAAAGAAGTTACGATACTCTATACACCAAGCCTATGGGGAAAGTTGCGTTTGATCCTATTGTTTTTCGTATTCGCCTTTGCCTAAACGCTTGTAAACCTGGAAACCAGCGGCTTTAGCGTTCGAGGGGCTAGGCGTTTTCAGTATCTTTGCCACCGGAGCAGACAAATTTGGACAATGTTCGATCGCTTGTCCGCATTTTGGGCATTCCTCCGGTAGGGATTCGGAGGAATTTATCGAGATTTCTACTTCCCCTTTGCAAAGCTTGCAGCGTCCAGAGATCGGTCTGAATCGCTGCAAAGGCATGGCGGGAAGAGAGTCGCTATTAGTTGGAAGCTAGTCCGGAGCGGAGCAATTCCGCGTTGGAGAGTTTGCTGATGTATTGAGCGACTGCGTAGCGCTCGTAGTTCGCCTTGAGCTGCGTCATGCGGCTTTCGTATTCCTCGTCGTCTGAGGATACTTCGGGAACGATTTTCCCTGTTACGTGAATTATGGTTCCGTTTTCTTCGCGAATGCTAGCGTCTGAAACGTCGCCTTCGTCCAGATCGGTAATCGAGTAGAGAACGTTGGTGTCGAGACCTTCCGCTGGTTCGCGGCGTGTGAAATCAGCGAATTCTGCGACGGTGAGGCCTTTGGCTTCGGCTTCCGTCTTGAATGCGTCGGTTCCCGATGTAGCTTTGAGCGAAGCGGCGAGTTCTTCGCCGTGAACCGTTCTTAAGCGGCGCGATTCTTCTTGAGAATAATCTTCGATGACGCGGTTTCGAGCGGTGTTGAAATGGGGGATGAACTCTGGGTTTTCGTCTTGGAGGTAGAGCACGAGGGTTGAGGTCCCTTCGACGGCCGGCTGCGAGTAAATTTGTCCAGTGCTGAGTTGATAGGAAAGGGCGACGAGGTTTTGGCTCCAACTCAGTCCGATCGGTACCTCGTTGCGGGCGAAGGCTGTCGTTTGTCTGGCTTCGTATCCTTTAGAATCTACGATCGCTTCGAGGCGATCGCGATCGAGGGAATCGCTACCGGATCCGTTGTCGGCTTCGATAAATGCGAGGGCTAGTTCTTCTGCTCTGGCTTGAGCTACGGTTAGCGCCTGTTCCATTTTGAAATCGAATGTGACCTGGCTTTTGGCTTCTTCGAAAGTGGCTGGCTCGGTTGTAGGCTCGGCTGATGTTTCGGTTTCACCTTCGGCAGATTCTTCAGCTGGCGCGGCGGCTACGGTCTTTGTGTACTTCGATGCATTGCGAGCGAAGTAGTTCTTCAAGTCTTTCTCGACGACGCTAATGGCCTCGAGGTAATCGAGCGCTTTGAATTCGATGTAGGAGATTACGCGGCGAGCAGGCGAGGTGTAACGAAAGTTGTTGGCGGCGAAAAACGCTTCTAACTTTTCTTCGGAGGTGTCGATCTTGGGTTCGAAGTCTGCGAAGTCGAAAGTGGCGACATTGACCGTCCACTTCGTTTGATCGGCTACGAGATCGTCTAGCACTTCGGATTCCAATACGAATCCAGGTTGGGAAAGCGCTTCGTAAACGCGATTGACGCGATAGTCGTCAGCCATGATTTGCGAAAGGGATCCTTCGCTGATACGGCCGGTGACGCGGGTTTCGTCGCGAAAGCTTGCGTAGGCTTCGCGGCTGAATTGTCCGTCAGCTCCGAGAAACATTCCGAGTGTTTGGATGTGCTCGGTCATTTGTTCCGCTGTGGGGCCAGGGACGTTGTGCAGGTCTGCCAAGTGTAGGGCGGCTCCGCGATTGAAAGCGTATTGGTTGAGCTGGTCTTGGTTGATTTGCGCTCCACCGAATTGTAAAAGAGCGCTGTAGAAAGCCCCGTTGAAAAACTCTTGGCGTTCGGCCTCGGTGTTGAGTTTGTTTCCGAAGTAGCTCAGATTAGTCGGGCGATTGCGTCCGTCGCCTATACCAGGCGCTGCTCCTATGGTAAATACAAACGCGAAGATGACGCCTGCGAGGAGGATGATGAAAAGGAAACGAAAGTGTTTTTGGAGATTGATTTGAAGCCAGGAGATCATGTTAGTTCGGCGTTAAAGGAACGGCTAAGGTAGGATCGGGCCTAACTCTGTCAATGGGCAAAACAGCAATGTTTCCGCCTATTTTACGGTGTACGAGCGATACCGAACGCTTAAGCGAGAGACGAAGGGGCACCCAGACCTGGAGAGGACTCTGAATCGGGTTTTTCTCGGGAATCGTCGCTCAGCTCGATGACATCTTCGATCGTGAGGTCGCTGAACGCGGTTTTACGAGCTTGCTCGAGCATGGAATGAAAGCGTTTGACGATGGGGTCGTGGTCGTCGAGGTGGTTCTCGTGCGGGTTCTTGCCGTGGTTGTCGAATTGGCTTTTGAATACATTCAGTTCGATTCGGTCAAGTGGTCTGGCGGGTTGATATTTGTAGTTCCTGAAAGATCCGCCTTTTTCGGGTGGGATCAAGGAAACGAGATTCAGTTCGCAGAGCCGCGTTAGGCTGGCGTTGACGAACTGTACTGGGAGTTTGGAGCTCTCCGAGAGTTCCTTGCTGCTAAGCGCGGCGTGGCAATCGCGAAAACGCCGACAGATTTTGGAAAA
>Ga0115000_10002100_pt1 | contig 17448 bp, 10 predicted proteins | sample ArcticOcean_MG_C_6_FD_89690 | JGI IMG/M metagenome (GOLD analysis project Ga0115000, IMG submission 89690) | Marine microbial communities from western Arctic Ocean - ArcticOcean_MG_CB8_128 | ecosystem: Environmental > Aquatic > Marine > Oceanic | place: Arctic Ocean: Canada Basin | collected...
AAAATATCATCCCGAGAACGAAGCTTTGATGTCGAAAGTACAAGCGGCGCTCGAAGAGAAAGAAGAGGAGAACGAAAAAGAGGAAGATGCCGAAGGAGGCGGTACCTTTTCTGAGTACATTACGCGAGTAGAGGTAGAAGAAGGTATTGCAAACGGTACCATAGTAATTGGACAAATGCGCGTGGATAGCAGACGGACGTCCGCAGTTGTCAATAACTGTATTCGCATAGACTCGAAAGTCAAAATGAATCGAGCTCTACACCTCGATACGGTTGCGGTTGACGTGAACACGAACGAAGTCGTTTATGTCGTGTCGCGGAAGCAAATGAAATTTACATGCGTGCTCGATGAACACGACTCAGACGACTCTCGGTTGGCACAACGGAACAGCGTTCTCGTCGTTCCGAGAGAGTCGAGTAAACTGCCTCGGTTCAAGATGTTCAAAAATGCTCCGGATACGCTAAAAGGAAAAGTATTCTCGGTTCGCTTTTCCTCCTGGTCGAGACAGAAAACGTTCCCGGATGCGCATTTTTTGGAAGTTATAGGTGACGTTGGAAATTTCAAAGGTGAAGTTGATGCGGTGTTGGCGAGTTGTATGATTCGCAAAGAGCCGTTCGGGGTGAAAGCGAACTCGGAGTTACCTCGGTCGTCGGATTGGATGATACCGCTCGAAGAACTCGATACTCGAAGAGATTTTAGAAAGGATCCCGCGACGTGTATTTTTTCAGTCGACCCGCCTGGATGCGTTGATGTTGACGACGCGCTGAGTGTGAAGAAGTTGGAAAGTGGTGGTTACGAGATTGGTGTGCACATTGCTGACGTGTCGTTCTTCGTCCGAGAGAAATCTGCGTTAGATGCGGAAGGTAGGGCGAGAGGCACGACTGTGTACCTACCCAACGAGCGAATTGACATGCTCCCGGAAATTCTGTCTACAAATCTGTGTTCGTTACTTGAAGGACAGGACAGATTAGCGGTATCGTGCGTTTGGCTCGTGGATGAGAACTTGCGCATTGAAGGGAAACCCTGGTTTGGTCGTTCAATCATTCGAAACCGAAAGGCTATCGATTATTATTCGGCGCAAGCTTTGTTAGACGAAGGCGATGCGGGATGCAAAAACAACGTGCGTGATTTTTACGACGCTTTGTGTGTGTTGACAACTTTTGCGAATAACAGACGCCGAGTGCGAGAAATGAACGGCGCGCTAGAATTGGCGAGCGCCGAGTTGAGGTTCGAAACGCATGCTGATGCTGGCGACCGCGAGGAACTTTCGACGGCAAAAAGAACCGCGGTTGCGGAGAAGCGTGATGTTTACACCATGAGAACGGTTGCAGAACTAATGATTTCAGCAAATTGTGCCTGCGCGGAACGCATTCACACGAAATTTCTCGAGGCGTCCATCGTGCGCCGACACAGAATGCCAGCCACGGACGCCTTCGACGACATCAAGAAATATTGCCGCGAGTTTTTAAATTTCAACTCGTTTGATAGTTCCAGCGGCGTTTCGTTGAACGAATCGCTTTCGAAGGCTATCCGTTTATCCACAGATTCTCGCGCCTCCGCCGAAGCGTTCTTCCGCGGCAACGCTGCGCAGAAGATGCAAGAGGCTGAATATTGCGTGTGCGACGGGGCCACGTCTTCGTCGCATTTCGGTTTAGCCGTCGATTTATACACGCACTTTACGTCGCCGATTCGCCGATATGCAGATATTATCGCGCATCGACAGTTATTGAGTGCCATCGGTGATTGCAGAGCGGCCAAGCGTAGCGACGACCTTTTGAAAAAATCGATTTTGGACGATCTCGCGGATCATCTCAACGAGCGCACGCGAATGTCGAAAGTCGTGCAAAGGAAAGTTTCAGAAGTTTACCTCGCCTTCTCAATGCTGGACAACGCAAAGACGAAAATCGCCATGGTTGAAAGTTACGACAAAGAACGAGAAGTTTTGAAAGTGTTTTTGCCGAGTTGGCATTTACGAGGCAATGTCTTTCTTCGTGACGAAAGTGACGTCAAAACGCTCGATCCGTGCGGACTCGGCGGCGTTTCTATCAATAAAGGCGAGCGCGAGTTTCATCCTTTGCAAATAATTTACATCGAAGTCTCGGCGACGAGTTCCTATAAGAGGGGCATTCAGTTGACTTTTAATCTGTCCGAGGCTTTCAAATTATCACCGGACGATGACGACAAGGATTTGAAGGAAATTGAACGCTGCGATGTAGCAAACGCACCAGAACTCGCGCAGGCGTTTGAGAATTCCGTCACGATTTCCAACACCAACAGGAAGAAAGTGTTGCTGGAACGCAACGAACGACGCGAAGACGCGACCAAAATAGAGAACGGTAGCAAAACAGCCGAAATGCTCGTCCCGCCGAAATTGTTCCGAACGAGAACGCTCGATCAGTATTCCGTCCATCTCTTAACGCTCAAAGCCGCTTTGGAGATGAAATGCTCGAGAACGCGAATCGTGGACGAGCCATCGAAAGCTCGATACGCTCGTCGTCGCGCTCGGTCAGAAAAAGTTTTATAGTAGGGGTCATTGTAGAAAATTAGATAGACACGATAAACGTATAGCAATGAAACACAAAATACACGCGACAGCAGCAATTACTACAACATGTAACTTGCTTTTCTTCATCCCGCTCCTCGCTACACTATCTTCTACCGGATTCTCTTTCCCTCTCGTCAGACCTATAACGCCTCTCGTATGCTATACGCTTTTTTGTTGCCTAATTAAAGAATAATGAAGGGAAAAGAAAACAAAAATTCCTCCACACAAACTACTCCACACATCAAACGACAACGACAACAACAACGAGTTAACGCCATAAGTTGTTTGAACGCAGAGCGTGAGTTCATTTCTTCTCTCTCTCTCTCTCAAAACGCATCCATCCATTTTTGTCGGCTGTCGTTGCCTCCTTGTCGTCGTCAAATAGAATAATACTATTACTATTACTCATGGGCAAACGCTCCACCATCGCGTACTCCTCCGAAGATTTCATCAAGAAGCGTCACAAAAAAGACGACAACGATACCAAAACTGATGACGATAAAAGCACACTGAAAACGTATTACTGCACGTGTTGCTCCAATCCCGTGCTCATCACGGACTGCAATCTCTTCTCGCTCCCGAGACGAAGGAAAGATGGGTCGATTATTTTAGACAGGACGAAGTACGTCTGCCGGTTACGGGCGAAGCGAGAGCGGGACAATAAAACGACGGCGATTCGAAGAGACGGTGGGAAGAGCATTGAGAACCAAACGCGGTATTATTGCGGGGACGTGCCGGTGTGTTACGAGTGCAACGACGAGAGTGTGAAATTGTACGTGTTGGACGGCGCGTTGAGGAGTTTCGAGAAAGCGAGGAAAGCGGGGACGAACGGCGGAGAGAAAGTGAATACTTCTCGAGAGGTGGTGGAGTTGTTACCGGTGCCACCGTGCATACGCAGAGGGAAAGGAGGGAAGAAACTTATCATTTCGGTAAGAGTGATCGACCGGCAAGAGAAGTGCTAGGTGATGGATATTAGCGCCGAGAAGGTTTCCATCTCAGCGACGAAAAAGGCGGACGCGAAAGAGTCGTTGGAGCGAGAAGTGTTGGAGTTTTTGAGCGAGACGTTGAAATGCCGAGTGGCTCAGTTATCCGTGTTAGTGAACGACGACGAAGACGACGGCGTCGCGGTGACGAAAGAAATCGCGTGCGACGTCGGCCAATCGATGTCGCCGGAAACGGTGTTTCGAGCGCTCGAAAAGAGTCGCGCGGCGGCTGCTTCGTGATGAGAAAATGTGATAGATTTATCGAGAGCTTTTTGTAGAGTTTTAGTCATATTTACGGTACTATATGAAACGCAAGCGCTCGTCGTCGTTTTCGACTCCGGAATGTCTCGATACCTTTTACGTCGTCGCGCGTTCGGTTTGATGGTTTCGCGCTCGACTGAAAATTCAAAAAGTCATTTTCACACATCCCTCACAACAAAAAACTCAAAATGCACACGCGCGAGACGACGACGAGAAAACGTCCTCCTCCGCGCGACAGATTCGATAAAATAAGCCTTGTAACAACCGAAGCCGTGTCGTTCCTGGAAGAGCACGGAGTCGCAAACGAAGAAAGAGCAGCGACGACGACGACGACGTCAATAAATGCCGTTGAAACCAATTCCCGAGCGAAACAAAATCATCGAGAGAAACAAGCAGAGCAAGAAGAACGACATTGGCGAACGATGGCAACAACAACAACAACAACAAACGTGGCGGAATCGCTGAAAGTTTCCAAGCTCGAAATTGAAATTGAGCGACTCGCGGCGCAAGTGCGCGTGATGAAGAAAGATGTACGAATGGCGAGGGCGGATTGCGCGCGAGAACGGCAAACGGTAGCGCACGAACGAAGGAGATGTCAAGAGTTGACGAGTTCGAGCGGACAGACGATGAAAGAAAACGAGGAGTTGAGAATGGTTTTAGAGAAGACGGAACGCGAACGGGACGAATTGAAGCGCGATTTTGTGGATTTAGGGGACCGGGCGACGGTCATCGCCAAGCAGAACGAGTACGCGAAGAGAGAGTACGAGAGATGTAAGAAAGAGGCGGACGAGATGCGAACGAAAGCGAAAGAGGAGACGAAGGCGGCGAAGGAGTCCGAGAAAAAAATGAAAACCGCCGAGAAGAGGATTAGCGAGAAGTTCGAGGAGGAGAAGGTGCAAATGGAACGTCGGGCGATGAAATGGCGGGACGAAGTGCTGCGTAAAGCGAGTAAAGCAAAGGCGAGTTTAGAAAAGAGAGAGAAAAATGTAAAACGAAAAGAGGAAAGTCAAGAGTCAATTGAGCGCAGAGAAAAGGAGAAATATGAAGCGAAAGTACAAAAGATGCGGATGGAGTTTGAGCAAAGAGCGACGGAGATTGAGCGCGAAGCGAACGAACGAGGCGCGGCGGCGGTTGCCCGATTCGGCGCGAGAGCCTCGGAAACGGAAGTCGCCGCGGTGGCGGAAGCGCAGTTTGCAAAGGACAAAATGGACGAGGCCTTGAAAGAGTGCGCCGTGGCTAAAGCGGAAAAGGAAAGTTACGAGAGAAAGAGTAGAGAGGCGGAGCGAGCGAGGAAAGATATCGCGGACGCCTTAGAGAAGGAGACGCTGCAGAGATTAAAGTACCAGGCGGAGTTGGAGGTGTTCAGAGTTCAAAGCGAGCCGTTGAAGGATGAAATAGAAAGCGAGAAAGGGATGAAAGATGACTTCAAAAAACGTCTCGAGATGAGCTTACGAAGAAACGTGGAGTTACAAGAGGACGTTGAAACGCTTTCATCTTCAAAACGTGCATTGCTCGATGCCGAAACGCGTTTAAAAGCTGAAAATATGCGTTTGAACGCGTTAATCAAGGAAATGATAGAAAGCTACAAACAGAAAATAGAAAAGTTAAAAGAGGACGTGAAAGCGTCCAACGAGAAAGCCATGCAGGCGTGCTTTGACGACGCCAAGAACGCGGTGGAAACGTGTTACCAAGAATCTAGCGAGTTGAAACGTCGCGTGGAAGATTTGACTGAGAAACTCGCGATCGCACAAAACTTTTTACAAACTCGCGAAGAAGAACGCGACGTCGCCACGGAAAGTTTAGAACTAACCATGCGCGAGCTCGAAGCTAAGACGAGCGAAATCGAGCAGTTAGAGGAAAGTTTGCAAAGTGCGAAAAATACGACGAATCAAATCAGCGCGAGCATGCAACAGCTCGTTAACGATTACGACGAGATGCAGAACGATTTGGAAGCGGCGGCTTTGAAAATTAACGAATTGACGGTGGAGAATATTCAGCTGAGCAGTATGCCACCTTCAACGGATAAAGGTGTGAACACCACTAGTGACACCGACAACTCGCGGGCGCTCGCAAAGCGCATGGAAAAGGAGAAAGAGATCGCCATCTCCATCGAATCCGAACGCGTTCGCGAAAAGTTGCAAAAACTGTTCGAGACGAGGACGAAGGCGTTGAACGAGCAAAATCAAGCGCTTCTTCAAATAATGAACGTTATGAAATCAAAGGTTGACGCAACGGAGACTAATTTCAAGGAGGAGTTTGAAAAGCGTAAAGAAGTCGAAGCGGACTTGCATGCAAAATCCAAAGAGATTGAACGGTTGCAAAGCGAGTTATCCTCTTCCTCGCGAAAGCTTCGCGTTTTGGAAGATGCACTAAGCGTCGTACCTTCGTCAACCATATCGAAAGAGCAACCATTCTTTGACGCAAAAGATGATGATTACGACGAGAACAACATCGACGACGACTTCAACAACGGGGAAACCTTTTTTATCCCTTCTGTTCCGAAGAACGGCTCCGATATTCGAGCGCTCATCGGGTCGCCGAAACGCCCGGTATCGAAAAGGGTTGGATTTAACAAAACGAGTCCTTTGATGCGACCGAACCCTCCACCCGCGAAAAACGAAGGGGCAAAGACGCATGATGCCACCAACGCGGAGAGAGGTTTGTGGTAGCAGAGCGCGTTTTATTTATTGTTATGCGATGTATTCGCACTAGTATGTGTATTACTACCTGTACAACATTTTCAAAAACTCCGCACAAATCGAAAAACGAATTTTTAACACGCACACACAATCAATCATGACGAGTTTTAAAAGTATTGCGAACACGCGCGCGCACTGAGACGGGGAGAGGCAAAGAAACGCGGTGGTGCGCGTTTGTCATCATGTGTGCGAGGACGAGGACGAGACGCTCTCATTATCACTCGTTTTGGAAAATGATACAACATCTCCTTTCGTTCCTTTTTCTGCTTCTTCTAACCGAATCATCGCGGAGTAGTAACGCGCATAAAGACGACAGGAGAAGACACGCGTCGACAGCAACGACAACTTCTTTCGAACCACCACCGGCTCCACAAATAGAGCGCGCGTTCAATTACAACAGAACCATCGCGCACAAAATGGAAAAAGTTTTAGAGAAGGAATTCGCGGACGACGACTTGGACGAAGAGAAGTATCACAAGGAGAAAGAGGAAGAGTTGTTAAAGTTGGAACGCGAGAGCGGTGGAGTGCGAGAAGGAAGCGAAAGCGTGATGAAGAAAAGTAGGAAGAAAGCGAGTAGTTCGAGCGAGAGCGATGCTGTGAGTTCTGATATCATGGAGGCGAACATGACGCAGCGCGCGAGACGGAAGCAGAAGATGAAAGCGTTGGTGTCAAGAACCGAGGATATTTTACTGCGAATAGATGAGGCTTTGAGTCGAGAGAGCGAAAAGAGAGCGGAAGGGGGAGAAGCAGAGACGTTGGTAGATAGCGAAGGAAACGAGTACGTTTTGGAACGAACGGAGAAGAGAAAGCAGACTTCGATGCAAACGGATTCAAATTTGACGAGAGATATCGTGTGCGTGTTCGTGTTTAGCGTGGTGATGTCGTTGATATTTTCGATTGTAGTTACAGGTGGAAATAGGAATAGAAAGATGTTTCAAAGTGCTCCGTCGTCTGATTTCGTAGGCTTCTTCGTTTGCGGTGCATTGGTCGGACCTTTTGGCTTGCGCTTGGTGGACGAGCCGGTGCAATTGGAGACGTTGGGCGAATTTGGCGTTATCGCGCTGTGTTTTTCAATCGGTCGATTGTGCGATGCGAGTGTATTTGAGAAGATTGGGGGTGGTGGACGGAATAGTACTACCCGTTATTTTTCTTTCGTAGGTCGAAGTCGAAGCAGTTCTATTGTGATTGCAAATGTCGCGATAAGTTCCTTCATCGGCGCGCTGTTAGGGGTTGCGACGAAAATCGGCATCTTGAAAGGGGTAGTGATTGGCGCGATATCTGTTTTTGACGGGTCCAATTCCGTCGTCGTCGTGAGCAAATCAAGTAGTGCGAATATGGTCGACAGTGCGAATTCACTAGACGGTAACGGTGGAAGCACGACGAGCATGGACAGTTTAGCTGGTGAAGAATCCAGTCATCTCTCCTCACTGACCTCACCGCAATCCTCGAAGAGAACAAACGACGAATTGAACGAGAGCAACATCATGCGATGGTGGACCGGAATCGCATTCGCAATTGCACGAAATTGGAACACGACGATCTTGTTTTCTCAGTGCGTGGCGAATATTGTGTACGCGCTCGTCATGTCGTCGTTCGTAACGTTTGTCGTCGCTTCGCGTTTTAGTGGCCGCGATAAGGTTGTTCGCGCCGGCGTTGCGACGAAAGGGAATAGCAATACTAAAACACACGCGAGCGAGCACTATCAAGCCGAGAAGAAACTGATTTTTATGTGTGCAACGTGCTTGTTCTTCGCTCGGCTGACTGAAATATTCAATTTAGGTTACGAACTGGGTGCTTTCGCGTTTGGGATTGCGTGTCATCACAATCGCAGAGGAGAGGAGAGCTTGGGTGTAAATACCGACGACGACTTTGAAAATAAGCGCGGTAATTTTGCCAAAAAAGACGAGAATAACGGTGACTTGGAATCGCAGCACAAGGGTAAGAAGAAACAAACTCACAACAAAGTAGTTGGTTCAGACCTACTACGAGCAGCGCACGCTTTAGCGTTCACGGCTATTGGCATGAACGTTCGCATAAACTATCTTCGCGAGAAATTGATTCCGTTGACGCTATCATCCGTCGCTTTTATTATTCTCGTGCGGAAATTGAGAACATCGTTGCGCAAAGGCGAAACGAGCTTGGTGAAACATTCCGTTGCGTCGCCTTTCGCTTCATACACGCTTGGCGAAACGACGAGCGAACGAAAAGACATCAAGAGTTACAGCGATGTTATCACGTTGCTCTTGCTAAAGCGCTCGCTTTTCGCGAACGGCATTTCTTTGAATGCGTATCACTTTGCCTTTCACACGCAAGTCTTGTGCATATTTTGTATTTGGCCACTCATGGACTACTTCATCTGGCGAAGGAGTCGCAGGCACCATCATCGCACGAAATTGAGGAAGCGCAATTTTTAGTCGTCGCGTAAAGTTTGTTTGCATCGAGTCATTCTAACGGTAGTTGAACAATGAATTTGGTAGTATTTAATGTTATAACGTAGCTTTTTCTAGGTAGATTTTACACACTCAACTATTGATTACGTCTCCATAGCCTCTGGCGACGAATCCTTCTTCTTTTCTCCATCCTCTCTGTTTTGCTCGTGCTCTCTCTTCTTGGGCACAAAAATGTCCCCTTCGCCCCCACCGTGTCTTTCTGGATTTTCGACCGCGTCCGCCGGATAGTACTCGTAATGCAATTCTCCTACATCCGTCCCGCTCATCTTCGTCCATCCGTCCGGTCCAACGTGATACACGCTCACCGTCCCTCCAGAATAGGCGTCTCGGAACGTCGCGTGGTAAATCGCCCTTCTCCCCAACTCCGCCGCTTCTTTTATGCTCAAATCGTGTCTAAAACCTTGATCCAAAACACCATACGCGAACAAAGACCCCGAACCAACTGAAAACCTCTTTCCTTTTAATCTCGTTCCATCCGAGTCCACGTAAAACAATCCCGGTCCGATCGTATCCCAACCGGCGACCATCGTCCCCATCGATAATCCGCGTCCGCGATACCCGTACAAAGTATTCGCCAACAATTTCGACGCACCAGTCACGGTAATCCTCTTCCCAGTCTCAAGTTCGTGTAACCGACACTGAATCCCTAAGTTCCTCTGCCAAAACTGACAATCCGCCGCGCCTCCCGCCATCGTCCCGAGTAAAAAAGGGTTGATCTCGATGACTTTTTTCACCGTTTGTGAACTGATGTACGGTCCTTGCGACGCGCGAGAATCGACCGCGATGATAATCCCGTGTTCAAATATAAAGCCTAAAGTCGTCGTCCCGTGTTGCGGTTTCACGTGTTCGACGACGTCTTTCTGGAAGCGGGAGAAGTCTTCCACTCGAGGTATCGTGAAGTACTGATCGTGCGTGTTGATGCCGCAAAGGACGTCGTTTTCCAAACTGTTTTATGTGATGTGAGGACGAGAAAGAGAGAGAGAGAGAGAGTATCATCACTGGTCAGATACAGAACGAAGAAGAACAAAAGCGCTTCAACGAACGAACCGGCGACATCTCCACAGAGACGACTTTCGACCGCACGTCGACGCAAAGAAGAAGAAGACGATGAGACGATGATGAGATCGTTTCAAAGGAGAGAAAACGACAACAACAACAACGCGCAAAACGATGCAAAAAGACAAACGATACAGAAGAATTAAACACCAAAACAATACACTTACGTCGAAGTCAACTCGTCCGCCTCTTTACGAACCGGTCGGTCGAGCACGCTAAAGTCTAAGTTTAAAGACGTCATCTCTCTAAAACGATGTGTTGTGTGGGTTTTAGTGAGGTTCGATGAAAAGAAAAGAGTTGTTCTAAAGAGAAAGGAAAACTAAAAATGTGAACACCGCTTTACGCCGCGCGCTTTAAACGCATTATCCGTCCGATGATGATGAAAGCAAGAGAAGAGATTTAAAAAAACACAAAGTTCATCATTTACAAACATTTTCGGGAATAGTTCGCTCGGCGACAGCAGGGACAAAATATCTCTCTGCCGATAGATTTCAAATGCCTCTCGAACGTTCGCAGGCAGTTTCTGTGGAACCGGTGCGAACAACTGAGGTACGCGACTTTCGTCGTCGGAGGAGGAAGAGGAGGAGAAGAAGGAGAATCGTCTGTTCTTCGCGAGGAAATGGCAGCGTTTGTCTTCGAGGCGGCGAAGCGAAGCGCGCAAATAGAACACTCGTCGTTTTCCAGGGAGAGCGATTTGGCGATGACGACGTTCCAGTCGGTGTTCGTATCGTTGGAATCCTCGTCGGAAGAAGAGGATTCGTCGATGTCTTCTTCTTCTTCTTCGGCGAGTTGTTCTTTCCTCGTCCATCTTCTCTTTTCGGCGCTTCTCTCGACTCGCTTTCGTAACGCGCGGAGCTTATTCGCCATCCAGGTCATTCGCGCGCTCTCGTTCGTCAGCGGTCCGAGTTTGTTTCGAACGAGACATCCTCTCCACATTTTCTGTATCGTCAACGCCGCGTGTCGAATGCACTCGTCTCTCGCGTCACTTATCCGAATCTTTCTGTACCCGACCGTTCGACAACACGGACATCGACGTCGTTCCGATATCGATTCCACGAACCTCTCGAAAGACTTCAAGCACTGCGCGTGAAAACAGTGTGCACAGGACGTCAACACTTGCCCTCGATTTTGATCATCATCCATCGTCGTCATCGCGCTCGTCTGAATCGTCGTCGCAAACTCGTCTCGGCAAATCGCGCACGCGGAATCTTTCCCGGTCCGTTCTCTCGCTTTCTCTCGAATTTCTTTCCAGGACAGAGACGACGACGACGAGGAAGAAGAAGAAAACGTGAGTAACGGTTTTTCGTTCTCTCTTCCTCCTCTTCTTCTTCTTCGTTGACTGGAAAAAAAATAAGAAGAAGACAAAGAAGAATCAAACGGTGCCTTTTGAAACGACGCCGAGGAGAGAACGAACGCGAGTTTCAAAGCGTCCTCGTCCTCGTTCTTGTTCTTCTTGTTCTTCTTCGTTTCGTTTCGAATCATCCCTCCTCGCTGTTCTTCTCTCTTTGTTGAGGAGCTCGTATTTTTTCCACCTCGATTCAATGGTGTTTAGGGTGTTTTTAAAATGGTTCAGACTTTCCTCACAACGAGAAACGAAACGGCAACAAATCGCACAGAGGGAGTGAGAGAGAGACACAATCAATCATGCGTCCGTCGCATTTAATGAAATTTCCACCACGCGGAAGAACATTGGAAAACAACAACAAAATGTTTTTGAATCAATTTGGAAAAGCTTTCGTCGCGTTGCTCGTCTTCGTCGTCGTTTTCTTCGGTTTGCGCGCGTTCGTCGTGGATTCGATTTTGGAGGACAACGACAACAACAACGACAACATTAACAACGAGAAAGGGGAGGCGTTCAGACTTGTGGAGAAGCAAACGAGGAAACACGACCGGAGAGTGGAAGCCGGCATGGAGTGGTTTCGAACGCACTCGGGAGGTGGAAACAGATGCGCTTTGGACGCGAAAGGCGCGTGCGGGAGACACGCGACGTGCGTGAAGAACGTGTGCGTGTGCGCAGTTTTGTACGGAGGGAAAAGTTGCGACGGACACATCGATTTACCGGAAGTGTACGTGGATGGAGAGGATGCGGATGACGAAGACGACGACGCGCGAGAGAAGATGTTGCGGTTGTTGAGCCCGGCGCAAAAGAAGGCGAGGGAGCAAGCGAGCAAGGGATTAGGGAAGGTTGAGGATACGACGGAAGGTATTGCGTTTGAAGGCGCGGTGACGTTGAACAAGGAGACGTGTGGGAGTGCAGGGACGGCGAGAGTATCTGCGTTGACGGTGAAATTGCCGTCAAAGAGAAGCGACGACGCGAGCGCGGGCGGCGGGTTGATTGGCGGATTGTTCGGTAATAAAGACGGGAAGAGTGGAGCTTCGGGGAAAGGGTTCGTAAATGTAGGGACAGTCGAACAGACGGTGTTGAATAGGTTAGCGGAGACGGACGTTGTGACGCCGAAGGAAGAGCCGTGGACGAGTTGCGCGGTGGTTGGGAAAGCGGGCGTTTTACTATCCTACGAAAATGGACCGAATATCGATCAACACCAGGCGATTATTCGCGTCGACGATTTAACGACGCGCGGGTTTGAGCAAAGCGTCGGGTCGCGAACTACGGTGAGAATTTGCGGCGATGCCAAGCTACCGTTTTGTCAAAAATACATTCGCGAAGGCGCGGAAGAGACGTTGATTGCGAATATTACCAACGGGAATTCCTTGAGAGCTTTTGCGAGGATGCACAGAGTACACGATAACGGTGTCGGAGCAGTCACGAAGAAACGTTTAAAATTAGAAGCTTTTCACCCGGAGTTTATGGAGTTTTTGGCCGAGGCTATAGAAGGTATTTCACCGATGACGACGGAAGCGCAGGCGATTATGTTTGCGCTTTTGAATTGCGCGAGCGTGGATATTTACGGCATCGGGTTAGGACCAAACGAAGGGTTTGCGACCAGGTATGACGACGAGTTAGGAAATAGAGGTGATGTAGATACGTTGATGAGTAGTAACGGGGTGACGAGCGAGCTGGATCAAATCGATGGCGCGTTCAACTTACTGAAGACGGTGTACAATTTTGGGTTGGCGCACGTCGCCGAGAGGTGCATCGTAGAGTGCCACTTCTCTGCGGACGCGTGCGTGTTGTGTCAAACCGAGTTGTTGCACGCCGTCGAGGATGATTTCTAAGTTTTATTCTTCGTGTCAAGCAAGAACATGTCTACAAATTTTTTACCATGTACGGTCCTTCTAACTCATACCCTAACTTGCGGTAATAATTTCTCGTCCCGACGCCGGAAATGACAGCCATTTTTGTCGACCCGTGCTCGTCTCTCGCGATTCTTTCGGCCTCATTCATCAACGCCGCGCCGTAGCCTCGGTGTTGAAACCGTCCAGCCTCTCGCGTCGATACTTTCACCGCGGAACCGTAGACGTGTAATTCGCGCACCATCGAAACTTTCCCTCCTTTCAATTCCACGTTGTTCTTACCAGCGTTTTTAGTCAACTTGCGCAAACGCAACAAGCCGACCAAAATATCTTGTTTCGGGTCTTCGTACGATAAAAACGTTTCCCACCCGCCGTTCCCGGTGTACTCTCTTCGTACTAATTCTATGTCCTTCGGGGACACTCGATTGTGAATGTCTTGCATTCCAACCTCACGAGCGCGAACATCGCGACATTTCAATCCTAACTCGGCCATTCGAGCCATAGCAAGTTCGCGCAAGTTTCCTTTTTCGACACCAGAAGTCACCAACGGCATGGGGATATCTCTTTGCACTCTGTACACTCTCGTCCAAGGCGGCACGAGCGCTAAAATCCTCGCCACTAAATCGACTAGTTTTTCCGGCGAATACGAACGGTAAAAACCATTTCTCCACAACTCGTACAAACCGGTACCTCGAATTACTAAGGTTGGATATAACTTCAACCCATCCATGCGAAACTCGGGGTTCTCAAAAGCCTCTAAGAACGATTCGTAATCTCTCTCCATGCCAACGTTCGGTAAATCTGGCATCATGTGCGCGACGACTTTGAACCCGGCATCTTTCGCCTCGCGAAAACATCGGTTGACTGCTTTCACGGTGTGTCCTCTGTTTGTGTCTCTGGCAACATCCTCGTATATCGATTGTAAACCAATTTCGAGTCTCGTGCACCCGTACTTTAACATTTGCCTCAAGTGCGGTCCCAAACAATAATCTGGCCTCGTTTCAATCGTCATCCCAACGCATCTGTGTTTCCCGTGTTCCGAACTCCTCACGGCTTCATCCACGGACGAACTCGTCGCTCCACTCAACGCATCGTGTAAATTTCTAATAAAATAATCCCTATAATCCATCGGCAAACTCATAAACGTCCCTCCCATTAACACGTATTCAACTTTATCCGTCGAATGCCCTAATCTGGCCAACTGATCGACTCTCCCTCTCGCTTGAGCGTACGGATCGTACCTCGCACGAATCGCGCGCATACTCGTCGGCTCATACCCGGTATAACTTTGCGTCGAATACTCAAAATCCGAATCCGGCCCGCCCGGGCAATACACGCACACGTTCCCCGTAGTCGCGATGTGCGGACACCTATGCGGCTTGGACATCACCGCGACCACCGCCACGCCGCTCGCAGTCCTCACCGGTTTCGCTCTCAACTGCGGCAACAAGCTCTTCTTGTGTTCCTCAGGCACGGCGGATATGATCTCAGTCAGCCTCACCGTTCCGTCCACGCCGTATTTCTTCGCCGCTTTATTCTTCGCGTTGTTCAAGTTCAACGTCTGGTTCGTTTTCACCGCTTCCACCATCTGTTCGATGACATCTTTGACCGTTCGCAATCTCGCTTCCTCTTGCGAGTACACGATTCGTTTGTGTTTCCCTCTTGAAGAGGTGACGATCGCGCCGACGTTTACGCCTTCTTCTTTATTCTCGTCCCCGCGTTTTTTGTTCATCCTCTCTCCAAATAAAACGCGTTCGCCGTCGTCTTTATCGTCGGGTAAAGGTGTTGGTGTTGTTGCTGGCGGCTTCCCCGTGACGCGAGAGACGTGTCTCTGCAACAACAACAACAACAACAACAACCAAACTACGACCCCGCGTTATCGAGAGAGAGTCAAAGAGAGACGAAAGCGCCTTCTCCTCCTCCTCTTCCTCTCGAGGTATTCGCAAAGCCGGGGTCCCCTTCGGCTTTCTTTCGTACGTCTTAAACTTCCTTCTGATTGTTTTCCAATTCGAGAGCGGAAAAAGTGAAGCAAATGCGACAGATTGTTTCGCTCTTTTCCCGCGCGGAAAGAGAAGAATCAGAAGACCAAGAAGACCAAGAAGAAGCGAGAGAGAGAGAATACTACTACCACTACTACGAATAATAATGTCCGACGTGTACTCTCTGGAACCTCCAACGTCGGGCAAAGTCATCCTCCACACCACGCACGGGGAAATCGACATCGAACTGTTTTCCAAAGAATGTCCGCTCGCCTGTCGCGCGTTCCTCGAGCTCTGCGTGAGCAAGTGTTACGAACACAACATCTTCCACAGAGTCGTGAAAGGATTTATGGTGCAAACGGGAGATAAAAGCGGAACCGGGAAAGGAAACGGGTTGAAAGAAGGGAAGAAGTTTCAGGATGAGTTTCACAGCAGGATTTCGTTCAACAAACGAGGCCAAGTGGCGATGGCGAACGAAGGGCGAAGAGATTCGAACGGTTCGCAGTTTTTCATCACTTTAGACCAGTGCAGACATCTGGATAGGAAACATACGATTTTCGGCAAAGTCGCGGGACAGACGTTTTATAACGTCCAAAGAATCGGCGAGTGCGAGTGCGAAGGAGAGACGCCCGTCGGGGAGCCGTTGCCGAGGATATTACGGGCGGAGGTGGTGTGGAATCCGTTCGCGGATATCGTCGCGGTTCCCGAGGAGAAGTCGGAGGAGAAGAAGGAAGCGCCGAAAGCGAAGAAGAAGAAGCAGAAAGCAAACGTGGGGTTACTATCGTTTGGTGACGACGAGGAAGTGGCGGAAGACGAGGACGAGAGGAAAGAGAAGAAAGCGAAGAAGCGAAAGATTGCGTCGGCGCACGACGTCGTCGAGGAAGGGTCGAATAAGAAATTCGCCAAAGTGGACGACGAGGAGTACAGAGATGTTTTGAAAAAGACGGAAGAGGAAACGATAGAAAACGAAAAGAAAGCGAAAGAGTTAGAGGAAAAAATGAAAGCGAAAATGCGCGAGAAAAGAGAGAAAGTATCAGGAGGAAACGGCGAGAAATCGTCTTTGGCGATGTTGTCGGAGATGAACGTGCACATTTCCGAGGAGGAGCGCAAACGCATCGAGAATGCGAAGAAAGCGAGAGAGAAGCAAGCGAAAGCGGAAAGGAAACTGGAGCGAGAGAGGCACAAGAAGAGTAAACTGAAGAAACTAGGACTAGGTAAGGCGCTTGTCACCGAAGACGATAAAGCGCTCATGTCCAACCACGAAGTCAAACGCGCCGAGGCGAAACTGCGGAACCGAAGAGTCGTGGATCGCGAGAAAGATACGCTGGCTAAATTACAAAAGTTCAACGAAAAGTTACACGAAGGAGGAGGAGGAGATGAAGGAAACGCCGCCGCAAGTAAGAAAAATAAAACCGCAGACAGCAATAAGAAAGCCCGCGATGGTTTCGTCGGCGTCTCCAAATTCGTCCCGGAAGGTTTGTACTACATGGAAGACGTCGACGAAGACGGCAACGAAATACGCAAAGACGACGATTCAGACGACGATACAGATTGGCGAGCGCACTCGTTAAAATTCGACAAAGACGGCGGTCAAAGCACCGCAGCCTCGCATTACTTAGCCTCCGCGGACGATTACGAAGTTTTAGACCCAAGGAAACCGTTAACCGGCGAAATCGGCATTAATCAGGCCAAAAATGTTAACAGACACAGACGCAATAGAAACTTGTTTTAAAACGAAATATCTTCACTAAAAACCAAATTCGTCGTCGTCTCCGGCACATGACCGAAGAAGAGAACGACGAAACCGACGAAAATGAACCCGCCAAGTCTTTCCCGACGAACGCGTTCGACTTAATCGTTCTCGGCACCGGTCTCGCGGAGTCCTTGATCGCGTCGAGCGCGTCGAAGATTGGAAAAAAATCCGTTTTGCTTTTGGACGCCAACGACCACTACGGGAACAGTTTCGGCACATTAATAGAAGCTCATGATGGTAAAGATGAAACTACATTCAAAGGATGGAGCGTGCCTGTGTGTTCGTCACAAACTAGTGCCGTGTTGGAAGCGCGCGATGTCGTGACCATTGACGACGACGAATGTCTTCTCTCTTCTCTGCGTCGTAAATTCAGTTTAGATGTTGCCTTCAAGTTTTCCTTGGGCGACGACCGGTTGACCGAGGAAGTGTGCAACAGCGAAGCGTATAAGTATTTAGAATTTAATACGTTAGAGAAGAGTTTTGTTGGCGTGAAGAGCGATGGAAAAACGAATGGTAAGGGAGAGTTT